>Ga0224497_10000089_pt1 | contig 75382 bp, 48 predicted proteins | sample SF_Jul11_sed_USG_4_FD_167970 | JGI IMG/M metagenome (GOLD analysis project Ga0224497, IMG submission 167970) | Sediment microbial communities from San Francisco Bay, California, United States - SF_Jul11_sed_USGS_13 | ecosystem: Environmental > Aquatic > Marine > Sediment | place: USA...
CGGCCTCCACAAGGGTCATGCCGTAATCGATCGCGTTGCTGATGTTCTGGAACACGTTCGTGATGATCGTCGCTCCGCCGGGTGAGCCGAGCACGAGCAGCAACTGGCCGTCCCGACCCACCACGATGGTGGGCGTCATGGCCGACAGCATTCGCTTGCCGGGCTGGATGGCGTTGTTCTCGCCTTGCACCAGGCCGAACTGATTCGGTGCGCCCGGCTTGGCCGCGAAATCGTCCATCTCGTTGTTGAGCAAGAACCCCGCACCGGTCACCGTGACCTTGCAGCCGTAGAACGAGTTGATCGTTGTGGTGACCGCGACCGCGTTCCCGTCGGCGTCGACCACGGAGAGATGGGTCGTGTTGCGCTCCCGCTCCGGCACACCGATCCCGGGAGCGATCTCGAGCGACGGCGTAGCACGATCCCGGTTGATTGTGTTCCGCCGCTGTGCGGCGTAGTCGTCGGAGATCATCCGCTCGAGCGGCATGGTCACGAAGTCGGGATCGGCCAGATACGCGTTGCGGTCGGCGTACGCCCGCTTCCACGCCTCGGCCATCAGGTGGATGGCAGCCGATGAGTGCCACGGTATCGCGCCGAGGTCGTAACCCTCCAGAATGTTCGCGATCTCGGCGAGCGTCGCGCCTCCCGACGATACGGGAGCCATCGAGATGACGGTGTGGCCGCGGTAACCGAACGTGACCGGTTCTCGCCAGGCGGCATCGTACGCCGCCAGGTCCTCGTGCGTAATGATCCCGCCGCCATGCTCCATCTCCTGCACGACGAGGTCGGCGGTGACGCCGCGGTAGAACCCGTCCCGCCCCTCGTCACGGATTCTTCGCAACGTTGCCGCGAGTGCCGGTTGTTGAAACATCTCACCCACTTCGGGCGGCCTGCCGTCTGGCAAGAACGTCTCTTCGGTCGTGGGATAGATCCGGAGATCGCTCTCGGAGGTACGCAGTGAGTGCGCCTGCCGTTCACGCACTTCGAAACCTTCCGCGAGCCGGATCGCAGGCTCCACGAGCCGCGCCCAGGGCAGCACGCCGTACTCCCCATGCGCCGTCCACAACCCAGCGACCGCGCCGGGAACGCCCGCCGCTAAGTGGCCCAGGGTGGACGCTTCCGTGACATTCCCATCCTCATCGAGATACATGTCCCGCTGGGCAGTGAGCGGCGCCTTCTCTCGGTAGTCCAAGGCGGCAGTTCGGCCGTCTGCAAACCGGATCACCATGAACCCGCCGCCACCGATGTTGCCGGCCTCGGGGTTCACCACCGCGAGTGCAAACGACGTGGCGACAGCCGCGTCGACGGCGTTCCCGCCGGCTCGCAGGACTTCGACCCCGACCTCACTGGCGTAAGCATCGGTGGAGACCACCATGCCGCTCGACGCCCGGACCGGTTCCGCACTGACGTCGAACGGCCAGTCAGCCGGCAACTCGGACTGCCGGCCCCCGTCCGCACATCCGGTCGCGAGGGCTACCGTCAGAAGCACGAGTGTCAGGCGTTTCACGTCACCCCCCTCCGCTCCAGGGCGATCGATATCTCAGGATCCTCACTTGCGATGGCGTAGTGCGTTGAACAGTAGGGGCCAACTGGCAATCGTCTGGCCGCGGTAGTTCGGCGGGAAGCCGAACAGCACCACGGAGCCTCGATCCACGCTGGCCTCCACCAGCGCCGGCTGTCCTGCAATGCGGTCCTGCCCCATGGCCCATCCCGAGAGCAGCGGATCACCGGACCCGTACCGCCCGATCACGCGGGCCCGCGGATCCGCGATCCCAAATGCCCTGCTGCTCCGCCAGAACCAGGTGACGGTCTGGGGCGGCACGCCCTCGGTGAGCGGTCCGGGCTGGAGTTGTAGCCGCAGGATCGACCCGGGGATGTAAAACTCCCGGCTCTGCAGGCCATCGACGAGATTGCGCACCTCGAGCCCGAACGTGGCGATGGCGAACTCGGTGGCCTCTCCGATGGTCACCACTCGGCCACCGCCCACCACGAACTGCTTGACGGCCGCAACCCCGACCTCGCCCAGTCCGCCGGCATACGGCGCGGGCATCGCGCTCGACGCCCAGCCCTGAACGATCTCCCGCGGTGACTGGTCTTCGAACAGCAGCACGTCGTAGCGCCTGAGCGCGCCGCCACGGATGTCGGCATCGTGGAGCGTGTCGTACGGGACCGCGTGCCGGTCCAGAACCCACCGCGTCCACCCTTCCGGCATCGGCTCTTCCCACGACTTGTAGACGGCGATCCGGGGAGCGTCGCGACCGCGGAACCCGGCTGGCGTCTCGTACCGCACCTCGTGTGGAGCGATGGGCGCGGAGAGCTGCACCGTGGGAAGGCGTTTCACCGGTACCGCGTCCACACCCATGAGGAGCGGGAGGGTATGCGCGGTCACGTCGTAGGGCGGGAGAGGCGGGCCACCCGGGTACAAGCGAAGATCCGGATACACCTGCCGCTCGAGCAGTGTCTGTGCGAAGGATGCGTAGGGCTGGTTCATGGGGATCACGTAGCTGCCGGCCGCAAACCGTCGCTCGTCGACCTCGAACGCTTCCGTGGCGCGATGCACCTCCACGTCACCGATGGTCAGGATGCGCAACATGGCGTCGAGCCCGCTGGTCGTGCCAGCGCTGCCCGGAAGCACCCACGCCGCCGGCCAGGCCGGCCACCCATCCACCGCTCGCTTGTTGATCCGGTAGAAGTTCTCGAGCCAGTAGCGACGGTTCCGGGCGGCATTGGAGAGGAGCGCCATCACCCCGGCCTCCATGTAGTCCACGATATCAGCCAGTCTCCAATCACCACCTCCCCAGACCTCGGGGAAATTCCAGCTGCGCTGCGTCACGTCCAGACCACGCCGCGTGCTCAGATCCGCGGGCGCCACCGTGATCGGCGTCGCGATGCGGATCGACGCCGTCTCACTCAGGATCCGTGCACCTCCGTGGTAATGCTGGTACGCACGAGCCGGCGTGTACGCATCGTAGATCGCGTTGATCGCCACGCCCGTCAGTCCCTGGGCGAGCATCTCGGCCGCCATGTAACTGCCCAGTTGGCTGACGGCCGCCGTGAGCAGCGGATCGATGTTCGGCTCCCAAGGATCGATGAACGGCGGGACGAAGATGCGAGGTCCCGTGCTCCCCATTTGGTGAATGTCATGCACGATCTGCGGATGCCACGCGTTGTGCGCCTTCGTGACCCCGAGCTCGGTCTCGATCTGCGTGAACGCATACCAGTCACGGTTGTTGTCATGGCCGATGTAGAAATGGTAGAGCATTGGGAGCGGAGCCGCTTCGAACTCGGTGCTCACCCACTGCCGGTACCAGTCCACCACCATGCGCAGCCCATCCGGATTGAGCGAGGGGATGTCGAGCAGGATCACGTTGTCCAGGATCTCTCGCACCTTGGCCTCGCTCGACGTCGCCAGACGGTGAAGTAGCCTCGCAGCCATCTGCGGACCACCGACCTCGGTGGCATGAACGCCGTGGGTCACGAGAACCACAGTCCTTCCCATATCGAGCAGGCGCCCGAGCTCCTGTTGGCCCGCGATGCGTCGCGGGTCCGCAAGCCTGAGCTGGATGTCACGGAGCTCCGCGAGGCGTGCGTGATTTGCCGGGCTCGTCACGGTGAGCATGACGAACGGCAGACCGAGCGTTGTCCGCCCCAGCGTATCCAGGGTCACGCGGTCACTCCGTGTGGCCAACAGCTGGTACCACGCAGTGAGCTGGTCCCAGTTGGCGAGCTGCCGGTCCGCCCCGATCTCGAACCCGAAATACTCCCGTGGCGTCGGGATAGTCTGGGCCTCGAGCGGGGCAACCAGCAGGAGGGCGAGCGTCAGTCGAGCAAGGGTTCGGGCCATCGTGTCCTCGAAGAATCAGTTTCAGAGACAGAACGGTGGAGCGGGAAGCAAGAAGCGTAGCGGGGAGGGACACGCCGAACTGGCGACCCCTCCCCGAGCCTCCCCCTACTGCTCACCGCCCTCCGCCAGCAACGGATCCGGCCGGATAGTGAGCGTTCCGCGGTGCGCTTTTCCGTCCACGGTGAGCGTCAAACGGTACGTTCCCGGTCCAGCCGCGGGAATTCGGTACTCGTCACCCAATCCGCTATCGACGAACGGACTGAGCAGGATCTGCATCGCTTCCCGCTCCTCCAGCGGGGTCTGTGCGCTCTCGAACCTCCGGTAGGCCCGCTCCAGCTGTTGACCACCGAAACCCATCCCGAGTGCACGCTCGAACACCCGGGCCACGTTCTGCCGCTGCTCTTCTGTGAAGGGCGGCGGATCGAACTGCAGATCCCACATGACCCGATGGACCCCCGGCTCGACCTCCAGGTCCAGCTTCACACTGTGCGAGGCGGACATGGCGGCGATCTCCAGAGTCGCTGCTCGCGCGGCCTTCCCCAAATAGTAGGTCACCTGCGCCAGGTTCCGAAACTCGGCGCGGGGGATGCTGCTGGTCGACTCGATGGTCGGCGGATTCTCGCCACCGAACCAGAAGTGTCCGCGTTGACCGCCGCGGCTCGTGTTCTCCCACAGCGTCTGGACGCGTTGCGCAAAGAGATGAGCATCCGCCGAGCGGACCTGGTCGGTGAGCTGCTGCAGCGGCGTGATGTCATCCACAATCCAGAGGCTCCGGCCGTGGGTACCGATCACGAGGTCGTGATCTCGCGGGTGAATCACCAGGTCGTGCACCGCGACCGTGGGGAATCCATTGCGGAATGAAGTCCACGAGGTTCCGCCATTCAGCGACATGAACAGCCCAAACTCCGTCCCGAGGAACAGCAGGTTCGGGTTTTGGAGATCCTCCCGGAGCACGTAGGCCACCTGTCCGTTGGGGATCCCGGTGGTGATGCGCGTCCACGTCTGCCCGTAGTCGGCCGTCTTGAACACCCACGGAGTGAACACGTCGCTGCGGTGACCGTCGAACACGACGTACGCGACCGCCGGGTCGTGATGCGATGCTTCCACTCGGCCGACCCAGATGCCGTCAGGCACCCCACGGATGTTGCGACGGACATTCACCCAGGTACGACCGCCGTCCCGGGTGAGTTGGACGTTGCCGTCGTCCGTGCCGACCCAGATCACACTGGGCGAGATCGACGACGGTGAGATGGAGGTGATCGAGCAGTGATCCTCCGCGCCAGTGTTGTCCGGTGTGACACCCCCGCTTTGTCCCCGCGTGCGCTTCACGGGATCGTTCGTCGTGAGGTCGGGACTCGCGATGGTCCAGGAATCGCCGCCGTCGGTGGTCTCGAGCACGTACTGGGCACCGAGGAACAGCTTCTGGGGGTCGTGGGGCGACATCACGAGCGGCGCAGACCAGTTGTAGCGAAACTCCCTACCACCCTGTCGTTCCGCTGCGGGAACAACTGTCTCGTAGTTGGTGATGTTGGCCGGCATCGGCCGGGCACCGGAGAAGCGATGCGTCACCACGTTGTAGCGGCGGAAGCTCCCGTTTTCGGCCTCGGTGTAGAGCACGCGCCAGTCAGTGGGGTCGACCTGGATGTCTTGGCCGTCGCCCCAGTGGAGCTTCCAGTTGTAATCGCTCAGGATCCCCCGCACATCCCGGGCGAAGCTCGGCCCGCCAAAGGTCCCGTTGTCCTGAAGCCCACCGTACACGTAGTACGGGTCCCGCTGGTCGACACCGAGCCGGTAGTACTGGGCGATGGGCAGATTGTCGAGGAAGAAGAAGTGCTCGCCGTGATCGTGCGTGAAGTGCAGACCCTTGTCGTCACCGATGTAGTAGCGGTCCCCGTCGTTGGGATCGAGCCACATCGCGTGGAAGTCTCCGTGGATCTCCTGGTCCTCGCTCCCGTTGCGGATCGTCTTCCCGCCGTCCTCCGACACCATGAACCGCGTCGTGAGCAGGTAGACGCGCTGGTCGTCTGTGGGGTTGATGCGGATCTGGCTGTAGTAGAAGGGCCGGTTGTTATACGTGTTGACGTAGGTCCACGACGCCCCGCCGTCTTCCGATCGGTACACGCCGGCCCCCGGCATGCTGAGATCATCGCTGCGCGCTGCCTCCACGAACGCCATCACGATCCGCGGGTCCCGTCGGTAGATCGCGAGTCCAATGCGGCCCGTCTCGCCGGGAGGTAGCCCGGCAATGAGCTTCTGCCAGGTCGCTCCACCGTCGGTGGACTTGAAGATCCCTCCGTTCGGGCCGCCGCTATAGAACGTCCACGGCTGGCGCAATCGATGATAGAATGCCGCATACAGGACGTTGGTATCGGTCGGATGCATCACGAGGTCAGTGCAGCCGGTTTTGCCGTCGTTCGGGAGTCCGCCGCCGAGCTTCTGCCACGTGTCGCCACCGTCAGTGCTCTTGAAGAGGCCGCGGTCTCCGGTATAGCCCCAGAGGTGTCCGATGGCGCACACATACACCACGTTGGGATCGCTCAGGTGGGGCACGACGCGCGCGATCTGGTGCGTGGAGGCGAGTCCTTTGTGCACGAACGTCCGGCCACCGTCGGTGGACTTGTAGATGCCGTTGCCCCAGGCGACACTGTTCCGGTTGTTGGCCTCACCGGTCCCCACCCACACGATATCGGGGTCGGGCTGGAACAGTCCGATGTCTCCAATGGACGCCGAAGGTTGGTCGTCGAAGATCGGGGTCCAGCTGTTGCCGGCGTTGGTGGACTTCCACACCCCACCGGACGCCGCCGCAACGTACACGACCTTGAAGTCGCTCTCGGCCGCTTCGATGTCCGACACGCGGCCGCCCATGCTGGCCGGCCCGATGTTGCGGGCGCGCAGGGCCTGGAGTACATGGTCGTCGGAGACCTGTGCCTGGACCGGCAGGGCAACGAACAGGCACAGCGCCGCGAGCACGGCGGTCGGCACGTGAGAGGCGGACTTCGCGAGGCGATGCATCGGAACTCCTCTTGGCAAACAGCGGTTCCACGTGAGGTGCGGGGCGATGAAGACGACTGTGGGAGGTGATATAGCTTAAGGAAGCAGCGGCGCGTTGACTAGGGTGTGGGACTCCGCGCGAGCGGCGGCGCCTGCGAGGCCTTGGCCGTCCTGCGGGAGTGGCCGCGCGGCGTACCAGGCTCGATATTCCACATCCGAATTGTGGACCAATCTGACCGTCGCCTCTCTCTAGAGGAGGGACATGTGCGGAGTGCGGGTACCTGCGGCCCGAGAGCCGCGGTGGGCGTCATTGCCTTGACGCTGACATCAGTCGCTGTGTTGCCGGCCCAGACGGCCGCATACCTGGATTTCAACGGGCTCACCCGGGAGCTGCGGTCTCTGGCTGGCGGCTCCAACTTGGCCCGCCTGCGATCGCTCGGTACGTCACACGAGGGTCGGGACGTGTGGCTCGTGGAGATCGGCAACACCGCCGGCGCACCAATCGAGACGCGTCCGGGACTTCTCGTGGTAGGAAACCTGGAAGGCGATCACCTCGTGGGGAGCGCACTCGCTCTCGAGACCATTCGCTATCTCGTGACCACCGACGATGAGGGTGTTCAGCAGGTACTGGCGGAGCAGGTGGTGTACGTCGTGCCTCGTCTCAATCCGGACGGAGCGGAGGCGATGTTCAACGCCGTACGCTACGATCGCACGCGGAACGGTCGCGCGTTTGACGACGACAATGACGGACGCGTCGACGAGGACCCTCCGGAAGATCTAAACGGTGACGGCATCATCACGGTGATGCGTGTCCCGGATCCCTCCGGCTCATACATGGTCCATCCCGATGACGCGCGCCTCATGAAGAAGGCGGATCCTGCGGAACGGGAGTCCGGAGCCTACACGCTCCACTGGGAAGGCAGAGATTCGGACGGCGACGGCTACATCAATGAAGATGGCGCGGGCGGTGTCGATCTCAATCGCAACTTTCAGCACGCCTATCCCTACTGGAAACGGGACGCCGGCCCGCACATGGTGAGCGAGCCCGAGAGTCGGGCGCTCATGGACTTCGTGATCGGACACCGCAATATCGGCGCGATCCTCACGTTCGGGCATTCGGACAACCTGGTGACGGCGCCCGATTCGCGAGGTGAGCTCGCGGATGCCAGCGTGCTCGATCTTTCCGCTTTCGCCGACGCGTCGAATGCCGACATCTTCGACCAAGGTGTGTTCCGGACCGCGCAGCAGGGAGGCGGTTTCGGCGGCTTCTTCTTTGGCGGCGGTGGAGGGGGCCTGCCCCGACTGCGAGGGGCACAACCAGGCCGCGACAACGACCCGGACTCGGGTCGACGGCCAGCGACCACCGTGAATCGCGCGGATCTCAAGTACTTCGAAGCCGTGTCGGAGGCCTATCGCGAGATCACCGGCATCGAGAAGGTCGGCATCAACCGCGAGCCGGAAGGTGCGTTCTTCCAGTACGGCTACTACCAGTTCGGCGTGCCGTCATTCAGCACGCAGGGATGGGGACTGCCGCAGGCCCCCGCAGAAGAAACCGAGGAAGAGGCCGAGCAAGAGGAACAGCCGCCTGCGCAGGCACAAGCGGAACGACCCCAAGGCCCACCGCGCTCGGGCCAGGGACCGCCTCGGGGCGGCCAGCAGCCCGGTAGAGGTGAGGATGCGCAAGGTGTCGATGCCGCCATTCTCGAGGCGATGGATGCCGCCGGCATCGATGCGTTCGTGGAGTGGAACCCGTATGCGCATCCCGATCTCGGCGACGTCGAGATCGGGGGTTTCGGGCCGTACGTCGTCACGAATCCACCTGCGCAGCAACTGCCGGAGCTCGGGCGGAAGCATGGCGAGTTCGTGGCCCGGTTGGCCACGATGCTTCCGCGCGTGACGATCGCCGACACCGAGGTGACGAACCACGGCGGCGGCGTGTTCACGGTGCGGGTCGAAATCGAGAACACGGGGTTCTTCCCTACGTCTCTTCAGCACGGTGTCGTGTCACAATCGGTGCAGCCCACCATGGTGCAGATCCAGGTGAGCCCCGATGCGGTGCTCACCGGCGACGCCAAGACCAGTATGGTGCAGAAGCTCGACGGGTCCGGCTCCCGCCATGAGTTCAGTTGGGTGATTCAGGCCCGGCAGGGGTCGTCGGTCGAGATCCGCGTCCGGTCACAGAAGGGTGGGACCGCCACCACCACCCTGACGCTGAGGTGACGACATGACACACAACGGAAGGATCGGCATGGCGATCGCGATGCGGTGCGGAGTGCTGCGGACACTCATGGCGTTTGCGCTCGTCGCCGTGGCGTCGGCAGCTATGCAGGGGTTGCGGGCACAGGAGAAGCGCGGCTCGGACCCGCAGCACCAGTTGCCCCTCACGTGGGACCGGTGGCTCGATCACGACGAAATCAGCGAGCGATTGCGACTCATGGAACGTACCTGGCCCGACCTGCTGACTCTGCAATCCGCGGGAAAGAGCTACGGGGGCCGCGACATGTGGGTCATGACCATCAACAACCCGAGGACGGGGGACGAGGCGGACAAGGCCGCCATGTACATCGAGGCGAACGTTCACGGGAACGAGATCCAGGGTGCTGAGGTCGTCCTCTATTCGATCTGGTACCTGATGGAGAACTACGGCCGAATCGACGAGATCACTCGGTTGGTGGACCAGCGCGTTTTCTACCTTGTGCCGAACGTGAACCCGGACGGACGGGATTACTTCCTGGACGAGGCCGGCTCGGGTGCGCGCACCGGACACGTCCCGGTGGACAGCGACGGTGATGGGGTGGCCGACGAAGACGGTCCTGACGACTTGAATGGAAACGGCATCATCGAACAGATCCGGAAATACGTGCCGGGAGAAGGCACTCATCGGATCAGTCACGACGATCCACGAATCATGGAACGCGTGTTCCCGGGAGAAAAGGGCGATTGGGTGCTGCTGGGGAGCGAAGGGCTGGACAACGATGGCGACGGGCGTGTCAACGAGGACCCGATCGGCGGCTACGACCCCAACCGGAACTACGCCTCGGACTGGCAGCCCGACTACATCCAGGGCGGTTCCATGGACTACCCGTTCCAGCTGCCGGAGGCGCGCGCCTTGAACGATTTCATGATGGCGCGCCCGAACATCGCCGGCATGCAGAGCTACCACAATTCGGGCGGAATGATCCTCCGCGGTCCCGGTGCCGCCTGGCAGGGCACGTATCCGGCTGCCGACATCCGTGTCTACGACGAGTTGGGAGAGAACGGCGAGCGGATTCTCCCGTACTACAACTACCTGATCATCTGGCGGGGACTCTACACGGTCCACGGCGGCTCGATCGACTGGACCAACGATGGGCTGGGTATCGTCTCGTTCTCGAACGAGCTGTGGAACGGTGGTCAGTACTTCAACAGTCCGCTCTTGCAGGAGCAACAGCGCGACCCCGACTCACCCATCTCCGGGCAGAGATCTCGCTTCTTCTTCGACGACTTCTTGGAATTCGGGGATCAGTACCTCGAGTGGGCGCCGTTCGACCATCCCATCTACGGGGCGGTCGAGATGGGCGGCTGGAAAAAACTGTCGGGACGGGTCAACCCGCGCTTCATGAGCATGGAGCTGTTCCATCGCAACATGGCCTTTACGCTCTATCACGCCGATCAGATGCCCCTCATGACCATCGGGGACGCCACGGTGGAGCGAGTTGGCGGCAACCTGTTCCGGGTCCGCGTGGACATCACCAATGAGCGTCTGATTCCGACGATCACCGAGCGAGGTCGCCAGAACACGGTCGTGCGACCGGATCTGCTGACGGTCGACGGCAATGTCGAGATCGTCGCGGCAGGGTGGGTACGGGACAAGTTCCGACCCGGCCCCACCGACATGATCGACCAGGAGGAGCTGGATCGCATCCTCGTCCGCAGCGGCCACCCCGGACGGACCACGCGAACCATCGAATACTTGGTCCGTGGGTCGGGGTCGATGACGGTGCGCTACTCGGCGGTCAAGGGTGGGACGGTGAGTACCACCGTGGCATTGCGATAGGCGGAAGGGCGAAAGGACGGTAAGACGGTACGGTGCTCATGGCGGTGAGGCGGCGGGCGAGCGCCCGCTCTTCGCTAGCAGCTATTCCCCGTCCCAATCACCCTCCCACCCCGCCTGGCACCGGACGGCGAAGGCGGCGATGAGGCCCAGCTCACCTCGACCACGGCGGCACGATGTCGTTCATGCGCGCGTACGCGATCGACTGCCCCACGTGCTCATTCATGTGCGACAGCAGCTGGAACAGCACCGCCCAGCCAGGAACCTCTTGGCCGTACAGCGGCATTCTCCGGGTGAGGTCGTCCTCGGTCATGGCACCCGCGGCCTTCCGCACGTGCGCGATCGAGGCCCGCAGCGCCGCGACGATCGTCTCCTTGTCGGTGATGGACTCGAAATCCTGCCAGTCCACGCCATCGGGCGCCTCGATGCCGAACGAGCCGTCGAGGTACAGGTAGTTGTAGCGCGCAATGTGCATGTACACCTGCGCGATGGACATCACGCCCTCACCCGGACTCCACGTGTAGAGGCTCTCGGGCACGGCCGCCGAGAGTTGCGTCATCTTCATGCTCGAGCGGCCAAAGTGCGCGAGGAACTCGTCGCGGTAGTCGGTTGGGGCACTTTGGGCACGCACCGCTGGTGCCGTGACTGCCACGGCCAGCAGCACGAGCCACCAGCTTAGCCTTCGGTGTGCGTTGACCATCACATTCCTCCCTGCTCGTCAGGTTGCCACTGTCATACCGACTTACCACCCGGCTTCAGCGTCCGCCCCACGATCATGGTGACGTTGTCGGTCCCACCGCCGTCCAAGGCATCCTGCAACAGGTCCTCGCAGGCTTGCCTGGCGCTTGTCATCGACGCCAGCCGCTCCGTGATGCGCTCGTCCGGCACATGCTTGGTGAGCCCGTCACTGCACAACAGCACAACCGACCCCCAACTGCGAACCAGCCTGGTGACTACGGGCGCGGCCTGCTGACCGCCGATCGCGCTCGAGAGGACGTGCGCCCACCTGGTTCGATGCGCCTTGGTCTGCGTCAGGGCCCCTTGGTCAATGAGGTCCTGCGCCATCGTCTGGTCGCGCGAGAGTTGGGTGAGAGCGCCGTCGCGAAACAGATAGCAGCGGCTGTCGCCTACCTGGAGCAGGTAGGCGTGGGGCCACAGGCCGAGAAACAGTGTCATCGTGGTGGCGAACCGCTTATGGTCTGGTGCCTCTTCGGCCCGCGTCTGCAACCGCTCGTGACACTCTAGGGCCGCATCCTCGAGCAGTCGAGGGAACGCTTCCGGATGGGCGGCCTCGGCGGCATACGCATCGTGAAATCCCTGTGCGACCTGCTGCACCAGCGCCTGCACCGCCAGGCGCGCGGCTTCCTCGCCTCCGCCACCACCACCGACCCCGTCAGCCACCATCGCAAAGGAGGCCAGACGCTCCGGCTCGACCACCGTGTGCATGTCCGACGAGAGACTCGTGCGGTCGACCACCACCCCCCGGGACAACGACCCCACGAAGTAGTGGTCCTGGTTGTCCTTGCGGACCAAACCGGGGTGCGTCAGACCCCAGGAGTCGATGTCGGTGTGACGGGGCTTCTCAGGTCCGGTCAGTGGTCAGTCCTCCAATTCCGGGCCGATTCATGGCTCACTGAACTCCGCGCTCCGGAGCCGGTTCGATCTCGGCCGGGAACCGCTCCGCCCCGACCGCCCCAAGAGCCTGGTTCACGGCGTCTCAAGGCTGCGATAGACCGCTCGCACGAATCGTTCGGCGTTCTGGCCCCAGGCGGCATCGAACGCCTGCGTGGGTGATGCCGCGACCACCTGGTCTTCCGCCATCCCCTGGCTCTTGAGCCGGGACACCCGTTCGCGAACGCTCACGATCATATCCCGGTACGCGCGCAGTTCCGTTGGACCGGCAAGATCGCCGTGCCCCGGAATGATCTTGGTGTCGGGTCGAGCCAGCGCCAGCACGGCGTCGGCCGCATCGATCACCCCCTGCACCCCGCCCCCGCTTTCGAGGTCGATGAACGGGTAGCGCCCGTTGAAGAACAAGTCACCCATGTGCACCACGTTGGCACGCGTAAACACGATCACGGCATCGCCGTCGGTATGAGCGCGCGCGGCGTGAAACACGTGGAGGTGCTCACCGTTCCAGTGGAAGTTGATCTGGTCGGAAAACGTGACCACGGGCAGCGCGCGCGGTGGTGCCTGACTCGAGCGGCCCACCAGGTCGTGGAAGTCCGCCGGATTCATGCGCTGCCGCACGTTGTCATGCGCCACGATCAGCGCGCCGGCCGAGCCCATGTTCTCGTTGCCGCCCGTGTGGTCGCCGTGCCAGTGCGTGTTGAGCACGAACCGCACGGGCTCGGGCGTCACGGCGGCAACCGCAGATTTGATCTTCTCGGTGAGCGGCGCGAACTGGTCGTCGATGAGGAACGCGCCATCCGGCCCAATCGAGAGACCGATGTTGCCGCCCTGCCCCATCAGCATGTAGACGCCGGCGGAGACGGGAACGGTACGAACCTCGACGCTCGCCCAATCGGTTTCCTGGGCGCGCACCGCACTGCTCGCGGCGAGCATGAGAGCGCCGAGCGCGGCGGCGACTCCGTTCCTGCTGTTTCGTGAACGCAAGACGATGGGCTTCATGGGCCTTTCGACGGGTCGAGTGTACGGTTGTCGGTGATCCTCCGTGCCCGCGGGAGGGCCGGGCGCGGGGCCCGCGGCCAGCGGAGCGTAGGATCGGGCCTAATCTATGAAACATATCGGCTTGACTCCGGGGAAGCCAGGAAAACTGCGCGTGACCTAGGTCGCATGCGCGAACGCCGTTCATCGCCGAAGCGCTCGCGTTACCGTACCTTGGAGCGTTCCATCCGGCGCCGGCCGGGCTGGGTTCTGACGCCCAGGCCCTACGGTGATCACGACCCACATTGGGGGGCACCGCGTGCACGAATCCCTACGCCATTACCTCGACTTCGCTACCGAGACGGCCTGGCACGCCGGTCGCCTCACGCTCGGCCATTTCCAAACCGGCGTGCGGCCCGAGCACAAGGCTGACGATTCGCCGGTGACCATCGCTGACCGAGAGGCCGAGCAGTTCATTCGCGCCCGCATCGAGCAAGCCTTCCCGGCGCACGCCATCATGGGCGAGGAGTTCGGCGAGAACGAGCAGCAGAATGCCAGCCACCGGTGGTATGTCGATCCGATCGACGGCACCCGGGCCTTCGTCCGCGGCGTGCCGCTCTACGCCGTCCTTCTCGGGCTCGAGATCGAGGGCCGCTGCGAGGTCGGGGTCGCGTACTTCCCCGCACTCGAGGAGTTGATCGCCGCCGCGAGTGGCGAAGGGTGCTGGTGGAACGGCCGGCCGGCCCATGTCTCGACAGTCCCGGCCCTGGGGCAGGGGATCCTCACTCACGGCAACGCCGCTGCCTTTGAACGCCACGGCCGAGGGGATGCCTGGAGGCGGCTTCAGCATGCCGCCGGGTTCTGTGCCGGCTGGGCCGACGCGTACGCCTATCTCCTGGTCGCAACGGGCCGGGCCGAAGTGGGGCTGGACCCGGTCATGAGCGCGTGGGACTGCGCCCCATTTCCGCCGATCCTCCGCGAGGCCGGCGGCTACTTCGGCGACTGGGACGGCAACGAGACGATCCACGCTAAGGAAGCGCTTGCCACCACACGGGCGCTGATGGATGAGGTCCTTAGCGTGATTCGGGGACCATGACGGATCGGCCGGGAGTCACGTGGCAGGACACCATTGCCGCAATCCCCGACTTTGCCATCGCGGGCGTGTGCCGGACGACGCGCACCAAACGCGTGCTCGGGCTCGGCGTGTTCTACACGCTCATCGTGGTGGGCTTCTCCCTTGGGTTCAAGACTTGGTGGCCGTTGGTCGGGTTCTGGGCGCTCACCGTGAACCGCCTGCTCGGCGCGTTGGTGGGCCAGGCGCCGAGTGGGGCAGAGCGCGAGCTCATCCGCCGTAGCTGGGGCATCGGCGCGCTGTTCTACCTCCTGGCCGTGATGATCACGACCCTCGCGCCGATCCCGCCGTTCGGAATCGACGAAGCGGCAATCGGGGCGGCTAACCTGCCCAGCAGCGGGCTCTGGGTGAGAGAGCCCTACCGCGTGGTCGCGGCAGCATTTCTCTATTTTGCGGCACGCGGCGTGTCGGAGCTGGTCGGACACCGGTGGTTCAAGGGCGCTGCCACGGGCCCGAGCAGGGTCTGAGTTCATGGAGACGGGCCCTCTAGAGGCCGTTTTTCGGAATTCACGTGCACTTCATCCCTTTTTCATCCTCCGGAGCCCACTAGAGAGAGTCCGCAACGGTCGTCCGCCAGGCAGCGCCCGGTTTTCGACCATACTCGCATCACTAAGAGGAGGCCTACCATGTCCGACGCTCGAGAGCGCGACGACGGCCCGGATTCCAAGCAGGGGGTCAGCCGCCGCGGGTTCCTGAGCTCCGTCGGGACGGGGGCCCTGTCCCTCGCCGCGGCGCGACAGGCCGCCGCCGCCGAGATGCCGCCGCCCACGGAGGTCGTCCAGGCCGCCGAGCTGACCCAGGTCGTGCTCCAGATCAACGGTCGTCAGCACCAGCTCTTGGTGGAACCGCGCTGGTCCTTAGCGTACGTGCTCCGCGAGCGCCTCGGACTCACCGGCACCAAGGTGGGCTGTGAGCGGGGCGAGTGCGGTGCCTGCACGGTGCTGATCGGCGATACGCCCCGATACGCCTGCATGACACTGGCCGTGGAGGCCGAAGGCGTGACCATTACGACCCTCGAGGGCCTGATGCTTGGCGAAGACCTGGGTCCGACCCAGCAGGCGTTCGTCGAGGAAGACGCCTACCAGTGTGGCTACTGCACGCCGGGGCAGATCATGACCGTGGAAGGTCTCGTGCGGGCCCAACCGGATCCGTCGCTCGAGACGATCCAGGTCGGCATGAGTGGCAACCTGTGTCGTTGCGGCGCGTACCCTCACATCTTCCGCGCCGCGCGCCGAGCGGCTGCGCTCCGCCGGGGTGAAGGAGGTGCGTCATGACCGCCGAGCGCGACGAACGATATTGGGAGGAGGGGCTCGATATCCCGCAGACGCCGGCGCCGTCCAGTGATCCCGAACCCTGGAAAGAGACACGAATCGTCGGCACACCCCGGCCACGCGTGGACGCGTACGAACGGGTGAGCGGCACGGCCGTTTATCCGTCAGATGTCATGCTGCCCCAGATGCTCTATGGGGCGATCCTTCGCTCACCGCATGCCAATGCGGTCGTGAAAGGCGTGGACGTGTCCAGGGCAGAAGCGCTTCCCGGAGTGCGTGCGGTGATCTCGGCCTTCACGCCGACCGACCGCTCGATTCGCGGGCACGAGACGCTGCTCCGCGAGGACCTGTTCGTGCCGCACTGCCGGTTCGAGGGGGAAGTGGTCGCGGCCGTCGCGGCCGACACCCCGTACCAGGCGGCCGATGCCGTGCGGGCGATCGCGGTCGAGTACGACGTGCTTCCGTTTCTCGCCGACGAGCGACGAGCGCTCGACAGCGACGCGCCCCTGGTGCACGAGACCGGCAACCGAGTTTCTGCACCGGGCCGCTATTCGCGTGGCGACGTGGAGGGTGGCTTCGCCGAGGCCGACGTGGTGCTGGAGCGGGAGTACCGCACCGAGGCCGAGATTCACACGCCGATGGAGTTACACGGCTGTGTGGCCAGGTGGGACGGCGACGCGCTCACCCTTTGGGAGTCGACGCAAGGGGTGTTCTCGGTTCAGGCCCAGGTGGCCTCATCGCTCGGCATGCCGCTTTCGAAGGTGCGCGTGGTGGGCCATTACGTCGGTGGCGGGTTCGGTAGCAAGCTCCAGCCTGGGAAGTACACGCTCATTGCGGCCCTGCTCGCCAAGCAGACCGCACGACCAGTGAAACTCTTCCTGACGCGCGAGGAGTCGTATCTCACGGTCGGCAACCGGCCACCCAACAACATGCGGCTCAAGGCGGGCGTGAAACGTGACGGAACGCTCACCGCGCTGGACTTCTACGCTACCGGCACCGGCGGCGCGTACCGGGCCGGCGGCACCGGGGCGCTCGACTGGCTGATTCGCGATCTCTACGCGTGCGCCAACGTGCGCATCGAGACACAGGATCTCTACATCAACGCCGGCCCCGCCAGACCATTCCGCGCCCCGGGGCACCCGCAATGCGCGTGGGCCCTGGAGCAGCTGATGGACGAGATGGCCGACGCGATCGGCATGGATCCCGTCGATCTCAGGCTCAAGAACGTGCCGACGGTGAGCCAGGGCCGAGGCAATGCCCCGTATACCACGACCGGACTCGCGGCCTGCATCGAGGAAGGGGCCAAGGCGTTCGGGTGGCGTGAGGCCCGGAGTGCGCTGCTGCGCCAGCCGGCCGACGCGGCGGTGCGGCGCGGCGTGGGCATGGCAGCCGGGCTCTGGGTGGCAGGCGGCGGCGGACCGCCGTCCACGGCCATCGTGAAGCTGTTTGCCGACGGCAGCGTCAACCTGAACATGGGGGCGAGCGACATCGGCACCGGCACCAAGACGGTGATGGCGATGGTGGTCGCCGAGGAGCTTGGCGTGGATCCCGACGCCGTGCAGATCGAGCACGCCGACACGGGCAGCACGCCGTACGCCACCGGGAGCGGCGGCAGCAAGACGGTACCCACTGAGTCACCGGCGGTGCGGGCCGCGGCGCTGGATGTGAAGCGCCAGGTGCTCGACATCGCCGCCGAAGAGATGGAGGTCGCGGCCGACACGCTGGCGATGCGCGACGGCAAGATCGTATCCACGGCCGATCCCCCGGCGGAGCGACCGATCGCGGAACTCCGAGGGCTCCGGGCCCGCGGGACCGTAACCGGGGTCGGCTATCGCGGACCCAATCCCGAGGGGAAGGCCGTCAATCCCTTTGCGGCCCAATTCTGTGAGTTGGAGGTGAACCTACATACCGGGGAGGTACGCATACTCCGGTTCCTCGGCGCGCACGACAGCGGGCGCGTGATGAATCGTCTCACCTATCAGAACCAGGTGTTCGGCGGGATCACCATGGGCATCGGGCTCGCGATGACGGAGGAACGTGTGCTCGACGTCGACCAGACAGGCAAGATGGTGAACATCAACTGGCACGACTACAAGATCCCGACCGCATTGGACGTGCCGGCCGACATGATGTGCGTGCCGATCGACCGGCCAGACGACGAGGCCAACACGACGGGTGCCAAGGGCATCGGCGAGCCAGCGACGATTCCCACCGCCCCAGCCATCGCCAATGCCATCACCCACGCGGTCGGCGTGCGCGTCACGAGCACGCCGGCGACACCGGCGCGAGTGGTACAGCTCCTGGCCGACGCGCGGAAGGGAGGTTGAGCCATGCTACCGACTTTTGCCTACATCCGCGCGCAGTCGCTCGATGAGGCGGTGCGGCAACTCGCCGCCGACGGGGCACGCATCCATGCCGGCGGGACCGACCTGCTCGGGTGCCTGCGGGACCGCGTGTTCCACGCCGACAAGCTGGTGAGCATCACGGCGCTGCCGGGGCTGCGGGGCATCGCGACCGGACGCGACGGCGCGCTCCGGATCGGCGCGCTCACCACCGTGGCCGAGGTGGCTGGGAATCCGACCGTGCGCGAGCGCTATCCCGGACTGGCGCAGGCGGCCTCCGAGGTCGCCAGCCCGCAACTGCGCAATCAGGGAACGATCGGGGGCAACCTGTGCCAGCGACCCCGGTGCTGGTACTTCCGCGGGGAATTCCACTGCCTGAGGAAGGGTGGGACGACCTGCTATGCCCTGGCCGGCGAGAACCAGTATCACTGCATTCTCGGGGGCTCGCGGTGCTATATCGTCCACCCGTCCGACACCGCCCCCACCCTGCTCGCCCTCGGCGCATCGGTGGAGGTCGCGGGTCCGAAGGGGCGGCGGACAGTGTCCCTGGACGAGTTCTATGTCCTCCCCAGCGCAGACATTCAGCGCGAGACCGTGCTGGCGCAGGGCGAGGTGGTGACGCACGCCGTCGTGCCGAGGCCAGGGACGGGAATCCGGAGCAGCTATCGCAAGGTCCGGGCGCGCGGGTCCTGGGACTTCGCGCTTGCCGGGGTGGCACTGGCGCTTCGGTTTGACGCCGGCCGGGTTGTCGACGGCCGCGTAGTGTTGAGCGGGGCGGCCCCAGTCCCGTGGCGCTCCCGCGAAGCCGAGTCGGTGATCGTTGGGAGCCGGCTCGAGCCGGACGTCTGCCGCCGGGCTGCGGTGGCGGCCATGGCGAGCGCCGTCCCCCTCAAGAGGAACGGCTACAAGGTCCCGCTGTTCACGGGGGTAATCGAGGAGGAGCTGGGGAAGCTGGGTCGCGCCTAGCCGAGCGTCTTGCCCGCCGCCGCCTCCAGCCGGGCCCGGTTCTGGATGCGGATGGCTCGCCGCTTGACCTGGACGACGGCCCCCGCGGCCGGCGCGGGGTGCCGCCGCTCGGGCACCGCGACGTTCTCGCGCGTCACGGCAATCACGCCGTCTTCCGCCAACTGACTCATCGTGCGCGACACCGTTTCCCGACTCGTGCCCACGAGCTGAGCCAGGAATCGATGGGTCACGGGCTGCGTGATCAGGGTTCCGTCGTTGTCGTCAGCCAGCTCCAAGAGCACGTGCGCCACGCGCTGCGGGACGTCGAGCAGTGTCAGCGCACTGATCCGGCTGTCGGCCTGCCGCAACCGATGACAGAGCGCGCGCAGGAGTCCGACCGCGATCTCCGGTAGCTCCCGCAGACTCCGATGGAAGTCCTCGCGCGACAGGACCAGCAGCTCGGAGTCCTCCATCGCGATGGCACTGGCCTCGAGTGGATGGTCGTCGAACAGCGAGAGCTCGCCGAAGAAATCCACGGGGCCCCGGGTCGAGAGAATGACCTCGTTGCCGTCCTCCCCGGTGACGACCAACTTCACCCGTCCTGCGGCAACGAGCGACAGACTGGTGACCCGTTTGCCCTGCAGGACGATCACCTCATTCTTCCGGTACCGGCGGCGGTGCAGCAGACCCGCGAGCCGAACGAGGTCGCTGTCCCGCAGCTCGGAGAACATGGGGACGTCCTTGAGGGCGTCGGGAATCGAAGCGAATGTGACGTCGGATGCGGCCAAGGGAAGCTCCACCGTATGGTCTACGCGTCTACGGTAGTGCCTGAACCGGCGACGTCAAGCGTTGGCGGCTGCGATTCGCCTTGAGAGCCCCAGGGCCAGAGGGGTAGATTCCGACTCTCCCGCAGCACGTACTGGTCGGTTTCCCTGGGGCTGACCACCCGCCCGGGGGGCGGCAGACCGGGGGCCCAGTGGCAAGAGCGGCTCAGCTCAAAGGATTTCCCATGACCATCAGCCGGATCGGATCGTCCATCAGCCAGTCCGCAACGCTGGCGCTCAACCAGACCGCGGCTGCCCTGCGCGCCAAGGGCGAGCCGGTCATCCATCTGGGCGGCGGCGAGCCGAAATCCAAGGCGCCGGCCGACGCATTGGCGGCCGCGGCCGCCATGCTCAAGACGGGCGAAGTACGCTACACGCCGGCCGGCGGCACCCTGGCCCTCAAACAGGCGATCATCCAGTACACCGAGGAGTTTTACGGCACCACCGTGGACCCGGCCAACGTGATCGCCTCAAACGGGGCGAAGCAGTCCATCATGGTGGCTCTTCAGGCGATCCTCGACCCAACAGACGAGGTCATCTTTCCGGTTCCGTATTGGGTGAGCTACCCCGAGATGGTCAAGCTCTGCGGCGCGGTGCCCGTGCCGGTCCTGACCGAGGACGGGTCGTTCCATCCCCGCATCGCAGACATCGAGCGCAAGGTGACGCCCCGCACCAAGGCCGTCATGATCAACAGCCCCAACAATCCGACTGGAGCCATGTACGCCGAGGAGTTCGTCGCGGAGCTCGTCGGCCGCTGCGAGAAGCGCGGGCTCTACCTGATCATGGACGACATCTACCATCGACTCGTGTTCGACGGTCGCACGCCGATCAGCTGCTACACGTACGCCAGGGAACCGATGGAGACATCAAAGCTGATCGTCATCAACGGCGTCTCGAAGCAGTACGCGATGACCGGGTTCCGCATCGGGTGGGCCGTGGCCAGCAAGGGCCTCATTCAAGTCATGACCAACATCCAGGGCCATCAGACCTCTTGCCCGTCCGCCATCGGTCAGCACGCCGCCGTGGCCGCCATCAACGGCGAGCAGGGCAGTGTGGAGGGCCTGCGTCGCACTCTCGAGAACAATCGCAACGCATTGATGGCAGAGTTCGATTCGTTCAGCGGCGTGACGGCCACCAGGCCAGACGGCACGTTCTACTGCTTCGCCGATTTCCGCCATTACGAGAAGGATTCGACGAAGCTCGCCAAGCAGTTGCTCGAGAAGGCTCTGGTGGTGACAGTCCCCGGTGTGGAGTTCGGCATGGACGGTCACCTGAGGATCTCGACCTGCGGATCGCTCCAGGACATCACCGAGGGCGTGGCGCGTATGAAGTGGGTGCTCGATCCCAGCGCCCCCGCCGAGATCCGCATCGGCGATCGGACCGTGGTACGCGACTGGATGTAATGAGCCGCAGGTGCGAGTCGGCGAGGGAGGTGCCCCTTAGAACCCCTCGCCCCGCGAGTATCCGGACGGCGGTATGAACAGGTCGTCAGCCAAGGGCGAGGTGTCACACTCCGTCACCTCACCATTCACCCGCATGATCGTCGCCTGTTTCGGCTTGGGTTTCTCGGGTTCCTTCTTCTTCCCGAAAAGCCCGCCGATTTTCGCTTTGGCGGATTCTACGGCGCCCTCAGCCGCTGCATCCGTGATGTCGCTCGCACCGGCGGCGATCGCCCAAGAGCCAGCTACCCCGTAGCGGTCGACGTTCCTCGGTCTTAAGATCCGAACGGTCGCGGCAGACCGGCACTGCGCGCCGCAGAGCGACCATCGACGATTAGACGAGAGGCCGCAATGAAGGCTCTTGCAGAAATCCAGGTGATTCCGATCGGTGCCGGGGTCTCGGTTCGAAGCCAGGTGAAGCGGGCGCATGCGTTGCTCGAGGCATCTGGTCTCCACGTCGAGCTGCATGCCAACGGGACGAACATCGAGGGAGATCTCCGCGCGATCCTCGACGCCATCGAGACCGTGCACGAGACCCTGCATAGCGAGGGTGTCGTTCGGCTCTCTACCCATGTGAAGATCGGGACGCGCACCGACAAACAGCCGTCGCTCGCCGGCAAGCTGTTCTAGGGACTCCCGTGTCGTTCCGATCCACCCTACGCGCCCTCTTTACCCTCGGCCGTGGTGTCAGCAAGGGTATCCCCGAGCTCACGGCATCGGACGATCCGATTCGGCTCTTTGGCCGATGGTTCGACGATGCCAAGCGGGCCGGCATCTTCCTGCCGGAAGCCATGACCGTCGCGACGGCGACTCCCGACGGCGCCCCCTCGGCGCGGATGATGCTGCTCAAGGGTGTCGACGAGCACGGCTTCGTCTTCTACACGAATTACGACAGTCGCAAGGCTGCCGACCTCGGCGCGAATCCCCGCGGGGCGCTCGTCCTCCACTGGGCGATCCTCCAACGCCAGGTGCGCGTGGAGGGTCACATCGAACGGGTGTCGGAGGCGGAGTCAGCAGCCTATTTCCGCACGCGACCGCGAGGGAGCCGGATCGCGGCTTGGTCGTCGCAGCAGAGTGCGCCGCTCTCGAGCCGCGCCGAGTTGGAGCGGCGCGTCGCGGACGTGGATCGCCGCTATCCGGGAGACGAGGTTCCGCTTCCTGCGTTCTGGGGCGGCTATCGACTGCGACCGGAGCGTATCGAGTTCTGGCAAGGTCGTCTGAATCGGATGCACGACCGCCTGCAGTACGATCGGGATGGCGACCGCTGGCGGGTGACCCGGCTCTACCCGTAGCGGATTCGCACCGCCAGCACGCTGGACCCGGGGCGTGCCGTCAGAGGGTGGGGTCGATGACCGCCTTGGTCACCCGGAGGGCAGCGACGTCGGCCAGCGCACGATCCGCGTAATCGAGCCCATACCGAGCCCCAATCACGTCCCGGAACGGGAGCCGGTCCCGGTGCTTGGCAAGGAGCGCGAGCGCCCGCACGATGTGGCGAAAATCGGTCCCCCACTGCCCCAGAATATTGGCGTGGCGCCGGTTGATGTGGAGGTGGGGGTTCAGTTCGACGGAGCCCGTATCGGTATAGTGTCCTCCGACCACGTAGGTGCCCCCGTCACGTAGGAGGTCGAGTCCTTCACGAATGGCATCGGGGTTGCCGCTCGCCTCCACGATCACATCTGCCCCGCGTCCGCCGGTTGCAGCGCGCACGGCGTCGGCCCGCTCGCGGATCGGCATCTCCAAGGGCAGCACCTGATCGGCACCCAGACGTAACGCCAGATCCAGACGGGTCTGGGGCGCGCCGATCACGATCACACTCACCGCGCCGCGTAGCGACGCAAACGCGGCTGCCGCGAGCCCGACCGGCCCCGCCCCCTGCACGACCACGACGTCACCCATCGCGAGATCCGAGCGCTCCACCGCCGCGAATCCGGTGAACAGCCCGCAGCCGCCGCCGATCACGTCGTCCGCATCGAGGGTCTTCGGAATGCGCAGGACCCGCACGCCGGGCTTGAGATAGATCCGCTCCGCCCATCCGCCCAACGGTCCCTCGGTGGCGGAGTAGGTGATGCCGTACACGCGACGACTGGGACAGCGATTGGGTTGCTGCGCCACTGTGCAGTGGTAGCAGGCGTTGCACACCTCGTGAACGTCGTAGAACGTGACGACGTCCCCCACGCGCAGCGGTTCCCCGAGCGCGTCGGCATCGATCCCCCGGGTGTCGATGACGCGGCCCACGCTCACATGACCGGGCACGATCGGATAGGGCACGCCATCCAAACGACCGTGATGCAGGTGCACGTCGGTGCCGCAGACCTCACTGGCAATCGTCTCTAGTAGCAGGCTCCCCTGCTCCAGCACGGGATCGTCGAGCTCCTGCACGACGATCGGTGCCCGTGGAGCCGTCATCACCGCCGCCCGAATGGTCATGTCAACCTCACTGAAGACCGACGCTCTGGAGTATCCCGCGGAATCGTGGCTCGGCCCGGATCGGATCGAACAACGGATCTACACCGAGAAACACGAGATGCAGTGACCGCTCACGACACGCGTGCTCGAGCCACATGAGGGCCGCTTGGTGCTGCCTCAACCCGAGGTGGATCACCGCGAAGTAGTCGGCCGCCACGTAGACGTCTGCGGCCCGGCGAGTCAGATCCTGCAACAACGCCCGCGCCTCGTCCTCGGCTCCGGCACGCGCATACGCGTGACCCAGGTAGGCCTTCATCGCGGGATGCCCGTCACTCGACGCGACGCCGCGGCGCAGCGTCGCGATCGCCGCCTCGACATCGCCCGACGCCAAATAGGCCTGGCCCAGGAACCAGTGCACGAAGACGTAATCGGGATCCAGCTCGATGGTGCGCTGGAACTGATCGATTGCGGCGTCCCATTCCCGGGCGAAGTAGTGAATCCAGCCGACACCCGCGTTGACATTGAGGGCGAGCGGCTCCGCCTTTTGTGCCCGGTTGGCCTGCACCAGCGCTGCGTCGAGCCGGCCCCGCGAGGCCAGCAACTCCCCCGAAGTGTGGAGCGCCGGGGCGTGCGATGGGTCCAACTCGAGCGCCCGGTGCAGCGAACGGTCGGCGGCGTTCCAATCCCGATCGTAGTAGAACCGCACCGTTCCACGCGAGGTGTGCGCCTCCGGAAGCAGATCATCCAGCTCCAGAGCCCGCATCGCTGCTACGGTCGCCTTTGGAAATGCCTCACGCGGTGCAACGTAGCGGTACCACGCGAGGAGACTGTACGAGTCTGCCACGCCGGCGTGCGCGATCGCATAGTCGGGATCGGCGGCGATCGCGCGCTCGAAGTAGCGGATGCCCTTCAGCAGCCCGGACCGGCGTCGTGTCTTGCCCGCGTACCGCCCCTTGAGATACAGCTCGTATGCCTCGACGTTCTCCGTGTAGCGTCGGACAAACTGCTCGTGCGGCGTCGCGAACCGACCGCGGAGTGTCGTCACGATCGCCTCAGCGATCTCGTCTTGGATCGCGAACACGTCTCGCATCTCGCGGTCAAACTGCTCCGACCACAGAAGGCGTCCGTGTTCCACGCCGGTGAGCTGCGCCGTGACCCGGAGGCGGTCACCGATCCGGAGCACACTTCCCTCCAGTACCGTCGCCACGTCGAGCTCTCTGCCGACCTGTGTGATCGGCAGCTCGGTCCCGCGATAGCCGAACGAGGAGGTGCGCGCGGCCACACGGATTCCCCGGAGCCGCGACAGCGCGGTGATGATCTCCTCCGTGATGCCGTCACTGAAGAAGGCGTCTTCCACGTCGGACCCGATGTTGAGGAACGGCAGCACCGCGATCGACTTCAGTTGCGGGGTGACCACATGGATCGGCTGCGGGGTGACGAGTGCCTCGGCGAACTCGACCGCAGTCTGAAACCGATCCTCCGGCAACCTGCCCAGGGCTCGGGTGAGCGCTCGATCGAGGTAGTCTGCGATCTCGCTCCTTGCCTGGCGCGCCGACGGAATCGGCTTGGAGAAACACTGTGTGATGATGGCGTGCGGCGTGGCACCGTTGTATGGAGGCTCACCCACGAGCATCTCGTAGAGCACGCAGCCGAGCGAGTAGATGTCACTGCGCCCGTCGAGGTGCCGCTCGCCGCTCGCCTGTTCGGGGCTCATGTACGTCGGGGTACCGACGGCGATACCGGGGGCGGTGATGGATTCCCGACTCACCTCCCCGATCGCCCTGGCGATCCCGAAATCCACTACGATCGCGTGCCCGTCCGCGAGCAGGATGTTCGGCGGCTTGATGTCGCGATGCACAACATGCTGCGAGTGGGCGTGCGCCAGCGCTCCAGCCACTTCATGGGCAATTTGCACGGCCTCGTCGATTTCGAGGCGGCCGGCCCGAACGAGTCGCGTGTGCAGCGACTCCCCCGGGACGTACGGCATGACGTAGTACATCAGCCCGGCGGCCTCGCCCGAGTCGTACACCGGGATGATGTGCGGGTGGTTGAGCCGCGCGGCGATCCCAATCTCCCGGAGAAACCGCCCGACGCCGACAGACAGGGCGATCTCCGGCCGGATCACCTTGATCGCTACCTGACGGCTGTGTCGGAGGTCGGTCGCGAGGAACACGCTCGCCATGCCACCACGGCCAAGCTCGCGCTCCACCGTATAGGTGCGCGTCAGCCCTTTCTTGAGGTCGGCGAGCAGGTGAAGCATGTGGAACGTTTTCCCCCGTAGGGTGGCTTACTACAATACGCAAGAGGATACCTTCAGGCTACACGGCGGAGACCGGGATCTCCGCGTGTGCGACGCTCGCGCAGAGGAAAAGGCACGCCATGGCTCGACCCGGACCACACGAGACGCCGGATATCGCCGACAAGCCCGATCTCGGTGATCCCCACCTTCTCCCAATCCTCCCGCTGGTGTACGTGGCGTGGGCAGACGGGACGCTCAGCGACGACGAGCTCGAGGCGATTTCGTCGGCCCTGACGGGACAGGCGTGGCTCGACGACGGGACACGCGCGTCGGTCCGTCAGTGGCTCGACCCATCGGCACCCCCTAACGCCGGACAGCTCCAGCACCTCCTCCGCACCATGCGCCGGCTGGCCGATGCGCTCCCACCACAGCAGCGGTCACTATCGGACCTCGGACTGGACCTCGCCAAACACTCCGCACGTGAACTGGGCGAGTGGGACCGTCCTGAGGCCCGCCGGGCGCTTCGGCAGATGGAGGCCGCGTTGGGCGTGGTGGCCACCGAGGCGTCGCAGGAGATCTTCGCCGTCGAAGCGCCGGCCGCGCCGGTCAGAACGGTTGAGCCGCGGTTCGACGTCGAGAAGCTGCGGACCCTGCTCGACGGCGACCACAGCGAGGTGCGCGATCGCGTCAGGACGGTCCTGCGCGACCCCGGTTTTCGCTACGAGCCGGGCCTCGACCGATCCGCATACCGCGAGCGCGTGCTCGACTGGTGTCACCGGCTAGCCGATGCCGGGCTCGGCGCGTTGGCCTTTCCCAAACAATACGGCGGCAAAGACGATCTGGGCGCCTTCATCGCGGCGTTCGAGACACTCGCCTGTTTCGATCTGAGTCTGGTAGTGAAGTTCGGAGTGCAGTTCGGGCTGTTTGGCGGCAGCGTCTTGCGCCTCGGTACCACCCCCCACCATGAACGGTTCCTCCGCTCCATCGGCATTCTCGAGCTCCCCGGGTGCTTCGCAATGACTGAGACCGGGCACGGCTCGAATGTGCGGGATCTCCAGACCGTTGCCCGGTACGATCGGCATGCACGGGAATTCGAGATCCACACACCGCATGAAGACGCGCGAAAGGACTACATCGGCAACGCGGCACTGCACGGGCAGCTCGCCACCGTGTTCGCGCAGCTCGACATCGACGGAGACCACCACGGGGTCCACGCGTTTCTTGTGCCAATACGCGGGCCGGACGGGGGCCCGGCTCCTGGAGTCCGGATCGCAGACTGTGGACACAAGCTCGGCTTGAACGGCGTGGACAACGGGCGGCTCTGGTTCGATCACGTCCGCGTGCCACGGGAGAGCCTGCTGGACCGGTTCGCCACGGTGAGCCCCGAGGGTGAGTACACGAGCCCGATTGCCAGCCCGTCCCGACGATTCTTCACGATGCTGAGCACGCTCGTGGGTGGGAGAATCAGTGTGGCCGCCGCCGCCGTGACCGCAGCCAAGTCGGGCCTCACGATCGCGATCCGGTACGGCGACGGGCGCCGGCAGTTTGGCCCTGCCGGTCAGGCTGAGATGGTGATCCTCGACTACCTGACCCATCAGCGACGGCTCATGCCGCGGCTTGCGGCCGCGTATGCCTTCCATTTCGCGACCCGATACCTCGTGGAGCGGTTTCTCGCACGTTCCGATGACGACGTGCGCGAAGTCGAGGCCCTCGCCGCCGGTATCAAGGCGTTGAGTACCTGGCAGACGATCGAGACGCTCCAGGTGTGTCGCGAAGCCTGCGGGGGCCAGGGTTACCTGGCGGAGAACCGGTTTGCCGATCTCAAGGCCGACACCGACGTGTTCGCCACGTTCGAGGGTGACAACACGGTGTTGCTGCAGCTCGTGGCCAAGGATCTGCTCACCGAGTACCGTCACCAGTTTGGCGAGATGCGCTTCTTTGGAATCCTGCGGCACCTGGCCCGGCGCACGGTGCGCACGATCGCGGACCTGAACCCGCTCGTCACGCGACAGTCCGATCCCGACCATTTGCGCGACCCCGAGTTCCTGAACGGCGCATTTCGCTATCGGGAGGAGCGGCTCCTCGGATCGGTGGCCCGACGGCTCAAGCGACTGCTCGACGAGGGATACGATTCGTTCGGGGCGTTCAACGTGTGTCAGGACCACCTCGTGGCCGTGGCCCGCGCACACATCGAGCGCATCGTAGTCGAGCGGTTTCTCGGGGGCGCCGCCCGAGCCGGGCATGAAACGTTTGGCGACGCGCTGCGTTCGATCGCGACGCTCTATGCCCTCTGGCGGATTGAGTCCGATCGCGGATGGTATCTGGAGAGCGGCTACCTGGCGCCCGACAAGTCACGGGCAATCCGTGCGCTGATCAATCAGTTGTGCCGAGACGTGCGTACCGACGCGGTGGCGCTAGTGGCGGCGTTCGGCATCCCGGAGCACTGCCTGGCGGCACCGATCGCGCCGGCGCTTCACAGCTGAGCGAGACTACGCGATCTCGCGTAGGCGCTGCATCAGATCCGCCGCGCTCTGGACGCGGTCTTCGGGCTTCTTGGCCAGCAAACGCACAAGTAGTGACGACAGGGCCGGCGGGATGTCTCGATTGACCTCGGCGGGCGGCGTCGGCTCCTCGTGCAGCAGCTTCGCGATCAGGGTCACGGGTGAACTCGCCTCGAAGGGGATCCTGCCCGTGAGACACTCGTAGAGCACCACGCCCGTCGCATAGAGATCGGACCGCGCGTCGACGGTCTCGGCCAACAACTGCTCCGGCGACATATAGGCTGGCGTGCCAACCACCAGTCCGACTTCAGTAATGGCCGACTGCCGCTTGGCGAGCCGCGCCACACCGAAGTCCATCACCTTGAGCACCCCCTCGGGGTCCAGCAGCAGGTTCTGTGGCTTGATGTCGCGGTGGATCACACCCTGCTCGTGCGCCACACTCAGTGCCTCGGCGAGCTGCATTCCGATGGCGAGCGTCGATGGGACGCCCAACTGCCCACGGGAATCGATGAGCGCCCGCACCGTGATCCCCTCCACGTACTCCATGGTGAGGTAGTAGACACCGCCCCACTGACCGAAGTCGTGCGTGCGCACGACGTTGCGGTGCGAGATCCGCCGCGCCAGCCTGATCTCCTGCTTGAACCGCTCGATGACCGTCTCGTCGGCTACGAGCTGGGGCAACAGCGTCTTCACCGCCACGTCTTCCAGCAGCTCGCGATCACGGGCACGATAAACCGAGCCCATTCCCCCTCGACCAATCAAGGACACGACCTCGTAGCGTTCGGCAAAGGCCTCTCCTGTAGAGAGGTTCCCTCCGTTCACCGCCGTCTCTGCATCGGCCGGGGTTGTGCGCGCGGCTTCGATCTCCGACCGGAGGTCCCGAATGCGGTCGCGCAGCTGATCCTCTCGTGCACGGACCTGTTGGGCCATCCCGTCGAACACGCGGGCCAGCTGACCCAACTCGTCATCCCGGGCGCCCAAGTCGGCCAGGGTGCCCGGACGGTAGCTCCCCGCCTCCATCCGCTTGGCGGCCTCGATGATCTGCGCCACACGCTCGAGATGTTGGACCTCCTGATCGCGCAGCCGCTTCTTCTCGAGGCTCGCGCTGATCCGGGCCCGGAGCAGGATTGGGTCGAACGGCTTCGGGAGGTAGTCTTCCGCACCCCGCTCGATGCAGCGTACGACGCTGGACACGTCGTCGAGCGCGGAGATCATGATCACCGGGATGTCCCGCGTTGCCGGCGTTCCCTTCATTCGTTCCAGCACCTGGTACCCATCGAGCTGCGGCATCATGACGTCGAGCAACACGAGATCGTACGCCTGCTCCGTCAGCATCTCGAGCGCCCGACTGCCGTCCTCTGCACACCCCACCTGGTACCCGTTGCGCTCGAGCCGTCGTCGCAGCACCTCGCGGTTGTCCTCGTCGTCATCCACGACGAGGACGTGCGCAGCGCCCCGATCGGTGGAGCCAGCCTCGGTGGCTTTGGCCACCTCCGCGGCGGCGGCCGTGCTGGTGACGGCCGCGTCGGGCTTTGCGAGCCGCTCGGCCGCCTTGATGATCCGCTGAATATCTTCTCGGAACGCGGCGTCGCCCCCGTCGCTCGTCAGCAGATCCCGCATGGTGCTCAGGATCTTCCCCTGAGGTTCCCGCAGAGAATCGTACAGGCTACCGATCTCCTCCGGTGCGATGTCGTCCCGTGACGCCGGCAGCGCCGTCTTGATGAGGCCGAGGACGTCACGTGCCGCGCGTACCGTCTCCCGGAGCGCGCGCCGCCGTTCCGCATGCGTCGGCTCCTCGGCATCCTCCAGCAGCATTTCGGCATAGCCGAGAATGTGGTTCACCGGGGTGCGGAGATCGTGGCGCAGCCCCGAGATCGGATCCGGCGCGGGAGCGTGCGCAGTGGAGGGATCGGTCACGTGCTCTGTCCCAGCAGTGCCTCGATCTTACCGAGGAGTCGTTGCAGGTCGATCGGCTTGGTATCGTAGTCGTCACACCCCGCTTCGAGCGCCTTGTCCCGATCGCCGGCCATGGCGTGAGCCGTCAGCGCGATGATCGGGAGAGCCTTCGTTTCGGCAGCTTGCTTCAGGCGGCGCGTCGCTTCCCACCCGTCGATCTCCGGTAGGCTCATGTCCATGAGAACGATGTCGTAGTCACCACTGCGCGCCATGTCGACGCCCTCACGGCCGTCTACGGCCATGGCTACTTCGTAGCCTTTCCGGATCAGGCGCCGCGACAGCATGTCGCGATTCATCTCGTTGTCCTCGACAAGGAGGATCTTGGCCATCGATACTCTCTCCGTGATCTAGTCGGATATCGAGCCGGCGGGCGCGGGCGCCACTTCCGCCGGCAGCCGGATGGTGAACGTCGAACCCCGTCCGGATGCGCTCTCCACTTGGATGTCGCCGCCCATCATCTGACAGAACTTCTTGGTGATAGCGAGGCCGAGACCGGTCCCGCCGTATTTGCTCGTGGTCGATGCCTCCGCCTGCGAGAAGGCCTCGAACAGGTGATCCATCTGCTCCGGCGACATTCCAATCCCCGTATCGGAGACTTCGAACGACACCAGTTGCGGACCATCCTCGGTCAGGGGTGCTTTCCGCGAGACCTCCAAGGTGATGGTCCCACGCTCGGTGAACTTGCTGGCATTCGACAACAGGTTCAGGAGTATCTGCCGCACTTTGGTCAGGTCCGTGTGCATCGACCCGAGGTCCGATGGTGCGCGTACCACCAAGTCGTTGTGGTTGGTGTCAATGAGCGGCCGTGCCGTTGCCGTCACTTCATCCAGCATGACCCCGATCTCGAAGGGCTCGGCGTACACATCCATCTTCCCCGCCTCGATCTTGGAGAGATCTAGAACGTTGTTGATCAGCGAGAGCAGATGCTTGCCTGCCGTGTGGATCTTCTGCAGGTCGTCGCTCAGCTGGTCGTGACCCAGGTCTTCGACCTCCTCCTGCACCATCTCACTGTAACCGATGATCGCGTTCAGCGGTGTGCGGAGCTCGTGGCTCATGCTGGCGAGGAACTGGCTCTTGGCACTGTTGGCATCCTCGGCGGCCTGTCGCGCACGCAGCAATTCGGTGATGTCGTAGTAGAGGCCCATGAGCCCGACACGCTTGCCATCGACGATCACCGGCACGCCGAGCACCTCCACGTCCACGAGCGAGCCGTCCTTGCGGGAGCGCCGGCCGATCCCGTGAACCGGATGGTCCAACGCCTCTCGCGTGTATTCCTTGGCTTCCGATCGCGTCGCCTCGGTCGTAATGAGCGCGTCGAGATTGCTGTTGACGGCTTCCTGCTTCGTATACCCGAACAACCGCTCAAACGCCGGGTTGCATGACACGATCCGTTCCTCCCGATCGAGTGTCACGATCGCCACCGGGCTGTTTTCTACCAGCGTCTCGAAATACTCGCGCTGCTGTCGCGCCGCAGTGTAGAGCCGAGCGTTCTCGATGGCAATCGCCGCCTGCGGTGCAAACAGGTTGAGGAGCCGGAGATCCTCGGACCCGAAGATTCGGTCCGGGTCGGAATGCACCGTTGCGATGGCGCCTACGAGGCGGCCGCCGATCAGGAGCGGCGCGGCCATGACTGAATGGACCAACAGGTCGGCATACTTTTCGGATTGCCCCAGCCACTCGTGGTAGGAGGGGATGATGAGCGGCTCCAGTGTCTGGGCCACGACCCCCATCGCGCCCTCTCCCATCTTCAGGCGAGTGCCCGTCGAGTCCTTGCCGATGTGCTCGCTCGCGACCACCTCCAGCTCCTGCGTCGCGTCGTCGAAGATGGCCACTTCACCGCCGGTCACCCCCAGGAGCGTCACGGCCCGCTCCAGCACGGCCTGGAGCGCCTTTGGCAGCTCCAGCTCGGACGACAAGTCCGTCATGGTGGCGAGCAGGGCACGCTGTTCCTCCGCCCGCTGGCGCTCGGAGGTGAACAGCCGCGCGTTCTCGATCGCGATTGCCGCCTGCGGGGCAAAAAGATTGACCAGGCGGAGGTCCTCCGGCCCGAATACCCGGTTCGGATCGGAGTGCACGGTCGCGATGGCCCCGACCAACCGCCGGCCGATCAGCAGTGGGGCGGCCATCACCGCGTGTACCGTCACGTCGGCATACTTCCCGGACTGGCCGAGCCACTCGTGATACGATGGGATGATCAGCGGTTCCAGCGTTTCGGCCACCGCGCCCATCGCTCCCTCACCCAGAGCCAGGCGAGTACCCGTGGAGTTCTTGCCGATGTTCTCACTCGCGACGACGACGAGCTCTCGTCGATCTTCATCGTAGATCGCCACCTCTCCACCGGTCACGCCGAGGAGCGAGACGGCCCGCTCGAGCACGGCCTGCAAGACGCGCGACAGCTCCAGCTCCCCGACCAAGTCCTGCATGGTGTCGAGCAAGGCTTTGTGCTCATCGGCTCGACGGCGTTCGGCAGTGAGCAATCGAATTCGGCCGATCGCGATGCTGCCCTGATTCGCGGCAGCCGTGAGAATTTCGAAGTCCTCGGTACCAAAGGCATTGGGCTCGCTGCTCTCGACGACCAACACCCCGATGGTCGCATCGTCTACCCGGAGGGGAACGTCCACTTCGGAGCCGCTGTTGAGCGACGGCAGGTATTCCGATGCGCGGGTGACATCGGCGGTGTAGTGCAGTTTGCCATCTTCGAGGACCCGGGCACTCAGTCCCTTCCCGAACGGCACACGCCAGTCGACGGGTACATCCGGCCAGCCGACGCTGGCCTTGAGTACGCGGTCTCCGGTGGCCTCATCGACCACGAAGACACCGATGAAGTTGTATCCCAGCGCCTCGTCATGCAGTCCGGTCACCACCGAGCGATAGATCGCCGCCTCGTCGTGGGCAGCAGCGATCGCCGTGCTCAGGCGGAGCAACGCAGCCTGACGCCGGGCCAGGCCACCGCGACCGGGGATCAGTCGCTCCGACGTGAGGCGCGGCGACGCGCGTTCCGTCATGCCGACGAGACCACGGGGAGCCGGGCCGTGAAGGTCGTCCCCTCCCCCTGGTGGCTGATCGCCTCGAGGTCGCCGCCCATCATCTGACAGAACCGGCGGCTGATGGCCAAGCCCAAACCCGTTCCTCCGTACTTGCTGGCCGTCGTCGCGTCGGCCTGCGCGAAGGCATCGAAGACCCGCAGCAATTGCTCCGGCGTCATGCCGATGCCGGTGTCGGACACCTGGAACGCCAACTCCTCCTGCTCCGAACCATTGCGGTGCCGTGACGCCGACAACGTGATGGTTCCCGATTCCGTGAATTTGGCCGCGTTGGACAGGAGGTTCAACAACACCTGCCGGAGTCGCGTTGCATCGAGCCGAACGACGCCGAGCTCCCCGTCGCAACGAAGCTCCAACCGGTTGCTGTTCCGCTCGACCAACGGCACGACGGTGGTCGCGACGTCGTCGACCACCCGCCGCACGTCGCAGTCCGTGAGATGCAGATCCATCTTGCCCGCCTCGATCTTCGAGAGGTCGAGAATGTCGTTGATCAGGGAGAGCAGATGCGTACCCGCGGCCTGGATCTTGGCCAAGTCGGCACCGTACTGGCCATGCCCCGCGTCCTCGGCTTCTTCCTGCAGCATCTCACTGTAACCGATAATCGCGTTGAGCGGTGTCCGAAGCTCGTGGCTCGTGTTCGCGAGAAAGCGACTCTTGGACTCGTTGGCCTCCTCGGCGGCACGACGGGCCTGGAGCACCTCCGTGATGTCGTGATACAGCGCGATCATGCCAACGGGTGTGCCCTCGACCACGATGGGAATCGAGAAGACCTCGACGTCCACCAGCGTGCCGTCTTTACGGCGCCGCTGGCCGATGCCCGAGCTCGTCCGCCCACCTTTGGCCGCCTCCGTATAGGCATGCGCCTCGGCGAGCGTTTGCTCGGTGGTGACGAGCCGATCCAGATCGGCGCCTACCACTTCCTGCTTGGTGTAGCCGAACAGCCGCTCGAACGCCGGGTTGCTGGACGTGATCCGGTAGTTCGTATCCACCCGGACGATGGCGACCGGGTTGTTGAGCACGAGATCCTCGAAGTACCGCTCGGCCTCGGCGAAGAGTCGCGCGTTCTCGATGGCAATCGCGCCCTGTGGCGCGAACAGCTCGAGGAGCTCGAGATCCGCCGATCCGAATACGCGAGTCGGATCGGCATGCACGGCGGCGATGCAACCCACCAACCGCTTGCCGATGAGCAGTGGAGTCGCCAGGACGGACTGCACGGTGTTGTGCGTGTACTGCTCCGAGCGCCCCGACCACTCTTGGTAATTCGGGATGATCAACGGCTCGTGCGTTTGAGCGACGTGCCCCATCGCGCCTTCACCCAACGGCATCGTGGTCCCGACGGCATCGAACGCCATCTTGTGGCTCGCCACGATGCGCAAGTTTCCGGCAACCGGGTCGTACGTCGCAAGCTCACCACCGGTCACCTTCAAGAGCGAAACGGCCCGCTCCAGTACCCGTTGAAGCACTTTCCCAAGCTCGAGCTCGCCCGAAAGGTCCTTCATGGTGTCGAGCAGGGCTTGTTGCTCTTCCGCGCGGCGACGCTCGGTGCTGAACAGGCGAGCGTTCTCGATGGCGATGGCCGCCTGCGGCGCGAACATGGTGAGGCGCCTCAGGTCGCTGTCCCCGAACTGGCGTTGTGGATCGTCGTGCACGCTCGCGATGGCACCGACCAATCGGTGGCCGATCATCAGGGGCGCCGCCATGACCGCCTGCACCGTACTCTGCGTGTACTTGTCCGACCGGCCCGCCCACTCCTGATAGCGCGGAATGATAAGCGGCTCGTGCCTATCCGCGACGTGTCCCATAGCCCCTTCGCCGATCTTCATGCGGGCGCCGACGGCATTCACCTCCATGTTGTGGCTCGCCACGATCACCAGCTCTTCGGTGTCCTCCTCGTAGATGGCCAGCTCGCCACCGGTCACGTGGAGCAGGCTCACGGCCCGCTCGAGCACCGTGTGGAGAAGCTTGGACAGCTCCAGTTCGCCTGAAACATCCTGGAGCGTGTCTAAGAGGGCCTGCTGTTCCGAGGCCCGCTCCCGCTCGGCAGTATAGAGTCGCGCATTCTCGATCGCGATCGCCGCCTGCGTGGCAAAGAGGTTCAGCAATCGCAGATCCGTCTCGCCGAACTTGCGAGCCGGGTTTGCATGGACACTGGCGATGGCGCCCACCAACCGGGTGCCGATGAGCAGCGGGGCGACCATCACCGACTGGACACTACTGTGCCCGTACTTTTCGGACCGCCCTTCCCAGTCCTGGTACCGCGGGATGATCAGGGGCTCGTGTGTCATGGCCACGTGCCCCATCGCGCCCTCACCGATCCGCATCCGCGACCCGACGGCATTCATTTCCATCCGGTGACTCGCGACGATCGCGAGCTCTTCGGTCTCCTCCTCGTAGATCGCCAGCTCGCCACCGGTCACGTCGAGCAGGGTGATGGCCCGTTCCAGGACCGCCTGAAGCAGCTTGTCGAGCTCCAGCTTCCCCGAAAGGTCAGAGAGCGTGTCGAGAAGTGCGCGCTGCTCCGTCGTCCGTTGACGCTCGGCCGCGAGCAGACGGACCCTGCCGATCGCGATGCTCGCCTGATTGGCAGCCGCCGTCAGGATCTCCACGTCGCCCTTCTCAAAGGCCTGCCCCACCGGGCGCTGGGCGACGAGCTCACCGATGGCGCTCTCTCCGATGCGGAGCTGGAGTCTGAGTTCGGCGACATCCGGCCCCAACGTGTCGAAGCTGCCAGCGCTGGCCTTGAGGGCCGGTTCGAAGGTCGCACTACCGGCCAGGAAGAGCCCCACGCCAGCGAAGCGGAACGTCTCGTCGCGCAGTGCCGCCACGACGCCGTGGCACACTTCGTCCTCGTCCCGCGCTTCGGCGATCCGCGTGCTGAGGCGGAGCAGCGCCGAACGCATCTGGGCCAACGCGACGGCGGCACGGCTGCGGTCCACCTGCGGGCCGCTCATCCTCCCTCCAGGGCGCGCGCGCCGGCCAGCCGGCTCGCCACCAGGTCGCGTACTTCGGCGAGCAGGTCGTTAGCATTGCCGCCTGATCCCTTGTGCACCACATGCTCGACGCCGCCGTTCAGCCGGCGGCGGTCCTCCGCACTCAGGTCCTTTCCCGTGATCACCACGACCGGGATGGCCTGCCACGTCCGCACGGTGCGCAACGCTTCGAGGAATGCAAAGCCGTCCATTTCCGGCATCATCAGGTCGAGCAGGATGAGATCCGGGATCCGATCGGACAGCCGCGCCAGCGCGACCTTGCCGTTCTCCGCCTCTTCGACCAGCCAGCCCTCCTGTGCCAGAGTCCGCCGCAGCACGGCACGGGTCGCGGGGTCATCTTCCACGACCAGCACCTGCCGCGTAGAACCCTTCCGGCCGTGCTTCCGGAGCACCGCGACCAACCGATCGCGGGCGATCGGCTTCGTCAGGTACTCCGACGCGCCCAGCGCGTAGCCCAGCTGCTCCTCGTCGGCGATCGTGAGCATCACGACCGGAATGTCGGCCAACTCGGGATCTTCTTTGAGCAGTCCCAGCACCGACCAGCCGTCCAGGCCGGGCATGAGCACGTCCAGCGTGATCACGTCCGGGCGGTGCTCCCGGGCAAGGCAGAGACCGGTCTCGCCGTCGGGGGCCTCCTCGACCCGGAAGCCCTCTCGAGTCAACAGGCGCCGCACGAGGGCGCGGGACGTCGGGTCGTCGTCGATCACCAGCACGGTGCCGGCGGCGCCGGCGGCGACGGGCTCATCCGTCTGAGCGTGCGCCTCGCGGGCCGACATCGTTCCCTCGTCCCCGCCATCACCGCTCGGGGCCCGCACCGGGAGCCGCACGGTGAACGTCGTACCCTTCCCCTCCTCGCTCTCGACGGTGACGTCTCCGCCCATCATCTGACAGAAGCGCCGCGAAATCGCCAGACCGAGCCCCGTACCACCGTACTTGCTCGCCGTGGACGACTCCGCCTGTGCAAAGGCCTGGAACACACGGCCGACTTGTTCGGGGGTCATTCCGATTCCGGTATCGGTGACGCCGATCGTCACCCACTCATCACCGTCGGCGACTGTTCGCCCCGTTGCGGCGAGCGTGATGGTTCCGTGCTCGGTGAACTTGCAGGCATTCGAAAGGAGATTGAGCAGCACCTGGCGCACCCTGGTCTGATCCGAGTGCATCGTGCCCAACTCGCCATCCAATCGCACGACGAGTTGATTCTCGTTCTTGGTGACCAGTGGTTGGACGGTGGTCACCACCTCGTCAATCGTCCGGTCGAGCTCGAACGCCTGGAGATTGAGCTCCATGCGTCCGGCCTCGATCTTCGACAGATCGAGGACATCGTTGATCAGGGTCAGCAGGTGCCGACCCGCCGAATGGATCTTTTGCAGGTCCGGAATGAATGCGTCCTGGACTGCGGCCGCGGCGTCCTCTTGGAGCATCTCGCTGTAGCCAATGATCGCATTGAGCGGCGTGCGTAGCTCGTGGCTCATCGCAGCGAGAAACTGGCTCTTCGCCTCGTTGGCCATCTCGGCCGAGCGGCGGGCTGCGAGGAGCTCCGTGATGTCGTGGTACAGCCCCATCATGCCTACGAGCGTGCCGTCCACGACCACCGGGACGCCGAGCACTTCGACTTCCACCAGGGTGCCGTCCTTGCGTCGGCGCTGCGCGATGGCCCGGACCGCCTGATGGTCCAGCGCCTGTTGCGTGTACTGGACTGCCTGGGCCCGCGTTTCCGGCGTGGTGATGAGATCGTCGAGGTGGTGACCGAGCACCTCCTCTTCGGTATAGCCAAAGAGCGCGAGGAACGCCGGATTGCACGACACGACGTTGTGCTGCGTGTCGAGCGTGACGATCGCCACCGGACTGTTCGCCACCAACTCGCCGAAATACTGCTGCTGATGCTGGGCTTGGGTGAACAACCGTGCGTTCTCGATGGCGATGGCTGCCTCGGGTGCGAACAGCTCGAGGAGTCGAAGGTCTTCGCGTCCCAGATCCCGGTCCGGGTCGGAATGGACACTGGCGATGATCCCAACGAGTCGCGACCCGATGAGGAGCGGGGCGGCCATCACCGATTGGACGGTGCTCTGCGTGTACTGCGACGAGCGTCCTTCCCACTCCTGGTAGCGCGGGATGATGAGGGATTCCAGCGTCTGCGCCGCGCGGCCCATGGCGCCCTCGCCCATCGCGATCCGCGCACCCACGGCGTCGGTGCCCATGTTGTGGCTGGCCACGATCACCAGATCCCCTGACGCCTCGTCATATGTGGCCAGTTCTCCCCCGGTGACGTCGAGCAGCGCCACCGCGCGCTCGAGCACGCGCTGGAGCACACTCGACAACTCGAGCTGGCCCGCAAGGTCCTTCATGGTATCGAGCAGGGCCTGCTGCTCCTCGGCGCGGCGCCGCTCGATCGCAAAGAGCCGCGCATTCTCGATGGCCACGGCGGCTTGCGGTGCGAAGAGGTCGAGAAGGCGGAGATCGTCCGGTCCGAACTGCCGCGTGCGATCCTTGTCCATGAAGGCAATCGCACCGACGAACTGCCGGCCCATCATCAGCGGCGCCACCATGACGGCGTGGAACTCGACCTGCGCATACTGGCCCGACCGTCCCGCCCACGCCTGGTATTCCGGGATGATGAGTGGTTCGCGGGTCAGCGCAACGTGCCCCATCGCCCCTTCACCAAGCCGCATTCGCGTGCCGGTCGTCTCCTTCTTCCCGACGTTGTAGCTCGCGACGATTTCCAATTCCTCGCGATCGGCATCGTAAATCGCAAGCTCGCCATGACTCACGTGGAGGAGCTGTACGGCGCGCTCGAGCACCGCCTGCAGCAGCTCCGACAGCTCGAGCTTGGCCGAAAGCGCGGCCATGGTGGCGCGGAGCGCTTCCTGCTCGTCAGCGCGCTGCCGCTCAGCTGCCAGCAGCCGGGCCCGGCCGATAGCAATGCCCGTCTGATGCGCGGCTGCCCGGAGCACTTCGAAGTCGTCAGCGCCGAATGCCTGAGGGCGGTTGCTCTCCACCACGAGGACACCGACCAGCTCCTTGTTCACGAGGAGCGGGACGTCGACCTCCGACCCCTCATTGCGGGTCGGGAGGTACCGAGTGTCCTCGGTCACCTGCGGCGTGTAATGCAGCCGGCCATCCAGAAGCGGCAATTCACTGAGGCCCTGTCCGGGACGCACCCGGAGCCCTGACGGAGCACTGTCCCATCCGCGGCTCGCCACCACGACCCGGTCACCGGTGGCTTTGTCCACGAGCAGCACCGCCACGAAGTCGAACCCGAGCGCCGGTTCCTGGAGGCCGTGGGCGACGGCCTTGCAGATATCGGCTTCCGTGTCGGCCGCGGCGATTGTGGTGCTGAGGCGGAGCAGTGCCGCCTCGCGATGCCGGCCAGACGCTTGCTCGCCGCCCTTTGCGGTCCCAGTGCCTCCCGTCTTCACGCCGTGACCTCGGGAGCGCCGTTCCGCGCGTGCTCCGCCACCCGCCGACGCACGTCAGCCAACAGCCCTTCGATGTTCTGCGATCGTTTTTGAACGACACCGCGCACCCCGCCGTTGAGGCGCCGGCGGTCGGCATCCGTCAGGTCCTTGGCGGTGATCACCACCACCGGTGGTGGATCGGTAGAATCCCGCGATTGTAACTCGTCGAGGAACTCGAACCCGTCCATCTCGGGCATCATGAGGTCGAGCAGGACAAGCGCCGGCGGCTCGCCGGTGAGCTGCTCCAGGCCGACCCGCCCGTTTTCGGCCTCAGTCACGGTCCAGCCCTCCTTCTCCAACGAGCGGCGGAGCGTGGCCCGGGTCGCTGCATCATCCTCCACGATCAGCACGCCCGCCCCGGGGGGCCGTCGGTAGCGGGCGAGCACCGCGCTCAACTGCGCTCGGTCGATCGGTTTCGTGAGATACTCTGACGCGCCCAATGAGAACCCGAGCTTGCGCTCGTCTGTGATGGTCAGCATGACCACCGGGATCGCTGCCAGCCCAGGCTCGGCCTTGAGTGCCGTGAGCACGGCCCAGCCGTCCATACCCGGCATCAGCACGTCTAACGTGATCACATCGGGTGCCTCGTTTCGCGCCAGCGCGAGACCCAGCTCACCATTCGCGGCCTCCACCACTCGAAATCCCTCCTTGCCCAGCATCCGTCCCAGCAGCTGCCGCACAGCGGGATCGTCGTCGATCACCAGGACCGTGGCCGCGTCCGGCTCGCCCGTCGCTGCACTAGCCGGAACAGCGGGTTCTTGTCCCTGCCCAGCGTCGGCAGGGAGGCGCACGGTGAACGTGGTGCCCTTCTCCGGGATGGACTCGACCGTAATCTCTCCGCCCATCATCTCGCAGAACTTCCTACTGATGGCCAGACCCAAGCCAGTACCACCGTACTTGCTCGCGGTCGACGCCTCAGCCTGCGCAAAGGCCTGAAACAGCCGCCCGAGCTGCTCAGGCGTCATGCCGATGCCGGTATCCGTGACCGCAAAGAGGAGCTGGTCACCCCCTGGCGCTGCCTGACGCTCCGCGCGCAGTGTTACGGTCCCTCGCTCGGTGAACTTGCTGGCGTTGGACAACAGATTGAGCAGCACCTGACGCACCCGGGTGCCGTCGGCGCGCATCGCACCCAGGTCGGCGGCGAGGTCGAGCCGCAACACGTTGGCGTTCTGCTCGACAAGGGGGGCGATGGTCGTGGCCACGCTGTCCAGCGCGGGGCGCACCTCGAACGTCTCGAGATGGAGCTCCATCTTGCCCGCCTCGATCTTCGACAGATCGAGCACATCGTTGATCAAGGTGAGCAAGTGCCGGCCCGCGGAATGGATCTTCTCGAGGTCCCGGACGAAATCCTCCTGGCCGGCATCGCCCGCATCTTCCTGGAGCATCTCGCTGTAACCGAGGATGGCGTTGAGCGGCGTGCGGAGCTCGTGGCTCATGCTGGCGAGAAACTGGCTCTTCGCCTCGCTCGCCGTCTCGGCCGCATGGCGCGCCTCGAGCAACTCGGTCACGTCGTGGTACAGCCCCATCATGCCGACACGCTTGCCATCCACGACGACGGGCACGGCAAGCACTTCCACATCGACGAGCGTCCCATCCTTCCGTCGGCGCTGCCCCATTCCGTGCACGGCGCGATCGCCGGCCTGCTGGGTGTAGGCGACCGCCTGGGAGCGCGTGGCCTCGGTCGTGATGAGGTCGTCCAGGTTGCGGCCAACGATCTCCGATTCGATGTAGCCGTACAGCCGCTCGAACGCCGGATTGCATGACATGACGTTGTGATCCGGGTCCAACGTCACGATGGCCACTGGGTTGTTTTGCACCAGCTCTTCGAAGTACTGCCGCTGACGCCGCGCCGCGGCGAAGAGATGGGCATTCTCGATCGCCACGGCGGCCTGCGGGGCAAACAGGTTCGCGAGCCGGAGATCGGCGTCATCGAACTGCTTCGTCCGATCCGCATGCCAGAAGTTGATCGCGCCCACCAGCCGCTTGCCGATGAGGAGCGGGAGAACCAGCGCGGCGTGCGCGTCCACTTGGGCGTACAAATCGGATCGCCCCGCCCATTCGCCATAGTCCGCGATGATGAGCGGCTCGAGCGTGCGCGCGACGTGACCCATCGCCCCTTCACCGAGACGAATCCGGGTGCCTACGGAAATCTGACCCGTATGGTGATTGGCGACGATCTCCAGCTCGCTCGCGCCCGCGTCGTAAATGGCCAGCTCGCCACCACTCGCGCCGAGGAGTTTGATGGCACGCTCCAGCACCGCCTGCAGGAGCTTGGACAGCTCCAACTCGGACGAAAGATCCGTCAGGGTCTCGAGCAGCACACGCTGCTCGTCCGCTCGGCGACGTTCGGCCGCCAACAATTCCGCCTGACGCTCCAGGAGGCGGGCGCGACCGATGGCAATGCTCGCCAGGTTGGCAGCGGCGGTGAGAATGTGGACGTCTTCGTCGGCAAAGGCCTGGGGTCGCTCGCTCTCGACGACGAGCACGCCGAGGGGACGGCCGTCGATGATGAGCGGGACATCGACCTCGGAGCCGCTGCTGAGGCCCGGGATGTACAGCGGCTCCTGGGTGACGTCGGGCGTGTAATGCAGCTTCCCGTCCCGCAGAGCACGATCGGAGAGCCCCGCACCCGCCGGCACCCTCCAGCCGTCCGGAATGCCGGACCACCCCACGGCGGCCCGCATGACCCGGTCGCCCGTCGCCTCGTCGACCAGGAACAGGCCCACGAAGCTGTAACCGATGTGCTCGTCGCGGAGACCGTGCACCACGGCGTGGCAGATTCGGTCCTCGTCCGGTGCGGCAGCGATTTCGGTGCTGAGCCGCAGCAGCGCGGCCTGCCGGCGCCTGGCGCGGTCCCCCATCCCCATCTCACCCACGTGGGGCGTGGGATCGGTCATAGGCCCATCCTGGAGAAGTGATTGGAACCTGCCCATCGAGGAGGGAGGTTCATATCAGACAAATTGATTCGGAATTGGGGCATCCGCAATGGCTGCGCGGGGCGAAACGTCTACCCATGGCAACGATTGGGACTTGGTGACGGCGTCGGCTCAGCCGCCTTGCTCGCACCACTCCCGCGCGTTCTGGAACATGCGGAGCCAGGGGGATGCTTCGAGATCGCGCCGCCAGGCAGCCGGCATCCAGCCCCACTGCCAGGGAAGGAAGGTCCGTTCCGGGTGGGGCATCATCGCGAGATGCCGTCCGTCGGGGGAGCAGAGCGCCGTGATGCCTCGAGGAGATCCGTTGGGATTGAAGGGGTAGGCCTCGGTGATCTCCGCGTGGTCGTCGACGAACCGAACCGGGGCGAGACCTTCCGCTTCGATGCGACCGAGGACCGACTGATCGGGGAAATACGCCCTCCCCTCCCCGTGCGCCACCCAGACGCCGAGCGTCGACCCTTCCATCCCGCGGAGCATGAGCGACGGACTCGGCTGGACCCGCACGGTGGCGAACCGTGACTCGAACCGCCCCGAGGCATTGTGCACGAAGCGAGGCTGTAGTGCATCGGCGATCCCGGGCCACGGCACCCAGCCGAGGAGCGCCATCAGCTGGCAGCCGTTGCACACGCCAAGACTGAACGTATCGGGGCGCCCGGCAAATTCCCGGAACTGCGCCCACAGCCCATCGTTGAACCGGATGACACCGGCCCAGCCCTTGGCGGAATCCAACACGTCGGCGAAACTGAACCCGCCAACGAAAACGACACCGCGAAAACGGTCGAGTGTCATGCGGCCGGAGCGCAGATCCGACATCACGACGTCCCACGGCTCGAAGCCCGCCGCATAGAAGGCCGACGCCATTTCCCGGTCGCCGTTGGACCCCTCCTCGCGGACGATCGCCACCGGGATCTTGGTCTTGGACGCCAGCACGGCGGTGGCGGTGCGTTGCGGGACGTACGAGATCCCGTAGGGCGGCAGCCGGCGGCTGCTGAGACCCGCACGCTCCTCGGCAACGCAGTCGGAATTCGCTTGGAGGCTGTCCAGCTCGAAGCTGGTCGCCTCCCACAGATCGCGCAGGTTGCCCAGATCCTCATCGAGGACCGTCTCACCACCCACCCGTACGCGGACCCGCCTCGTAAGAACCACCGATCCGATGGACTCGCACGGCACCCCGCTCTGGCGGAACGCGTCGAGCGCGCTCCGCTCGCCTGCAGCATCGACCTCGAGCACGAGTCCCAGCTCTTCGGAAAAGAGCGCGGCGATCACCCCGGCAGCCGACGCGCCCAGATCTACCTCGATGCCGCAGTCGCCGGCGAACGCCATCTCGAGCAGGGTCGTGAGCAGCCCACCATCACTGCGGTCGTGGCCGGCACTCACAGTCCCGTCGTCAATGAGCCGCTGCACGACGTGGAACGCGCGCTCGAGGAGCGCTGCGTCGTCTACATCGGGGGACTCGTGGCCGATCTGCTCGTATACCTGGGCCAGCGCCGACCCACCGAGCCGGTGCCGGCCGCCACCGAGATCGACGTAGAGGAGACGGCCCGCTCCCGGGAGCTCGAGATCGGGCGTCACGGTCTTGGTGATGTCCGGACACGTCACGTAGGCCGAGATCACCAGGCTCCCGGGCGCCTTCACGGTCTCGTCGCCCCCCACGCCGTCCGGCGCGAGTGCAGCCATCGATAAGCTGTCCTTGCCGCCGTCCACCGCGATCCTCAGCCCGGTCATCAAGTCGTGCATCGCCTTGGCCGCGTCGTACAGGGCTGCCCCCTCTCCCGGGAGCTTGGCCGCCCACATCCAGTTGGCGGAGCACTTCACGTCCTGGAGCGCGCTCACCTTGGCCCACACCAGGTTTGTGAGCGCCTCACCTACGCTCATTCTGGCCATCGCGGCCGGGTCGATGAGTCCCTTGATGGGCTGCTCGCCGATCGCCGTCGCGGCGCCCGTGGTTCCGAAGTGACTCTGGGCGATGACCGCCACGTCGGCAACCGTGAGTTGGAGCGGCCCACAGCACTGCTGCCGGGCAACGAGGCCGGTGACGCTACGGTCCACCTTGGTGGTGAGAAACCGCTTGGATCCCACCGAGACCAGCCGGAGCACCCGGTCCAATGCGTTGCGCACGGTGACTCCAGCCGGCAACCGCAAGGGCTCGAGCTTCGGCGCCATCCGATCGAGCTCGAAGGTCTTCTGGGGCATGGCGCCCAGCACTGTGTCGAGCTCGAGATCGACGGGCGTCGAGTCATCGGTATCGTCGTGCAGAACGATCCTCCCGTCCCCGGTCACGCGGCCAACGACGCCAAAGGGTGCATGCTCGCGCTCGCACAACGTGCGGAACACCTCCGCGTGCTCCGGTCGGATGAGCAGCGCGTTGTTCTCCTGGTACTCCGCACCCCAGATCTCCACGACCGACAGGGTCTCGTCGCCCACTGGGATGGCACGCACATCGATGCGCGCACCTTCGGGGCTCACGATTTCCTTCAGCACGTTGCAGTTGCCTCCCGCGCCCTGATCGTGGATGCTGACGATCGGGTTGTCATCGCCCAGCTCGACGCACGCCCGTATGACGCGGTTCACCTTCTGCTCCATCTCGGCGTCGCCGCGCTGCACCGCGTTGAAGTCGAGCTCTGCGACGTTCTCCCCTTGCACCATGCTGGACGCGGCACCGCCCCCCATCCCGATGCGATACGCCGGCCCGCCGAGCTTGATCACCAGCATCCCCGGCTCAGGGTTGCCCTTGTCGACGTCGCGAGCGTCGATCTGGCCAATCCCGCCACTGAACATGATCGGCTTGATCCACTCGCGGCGTTCGCCACTCGGCAGGCGAAGCCCAAAGGACCGCGTGTAACCCTGTACTACGGGCTCGCCGAATTTGTTGCCGTAGTCAGAGGCGCCGTTCGACGCCTCGATCTCGATCTCGAGCGGCGAAGCCAGATTTGCGGGGTAGCGAAAGTCGTCCCACTCCCACGGGAGCGTGTATCCGGGAATCCGGAGATTTCCCACGCAGTAGGCCGCCGTTCCCGCCACCACGAGTGAGCCACAGCCGGCCGCGTGCACGTCACGGATCCTGCCGCCCGTACCGGTTTCCGCTCCCGGGAACGGTGCGACGCCCGAGGGGAAGTTGTGCGTCTCGGCGGTGAAGATCACGTGGTAGGTGACGTCAGCCGCGGTGAACGGCGACGGCGCGCCGGGCGCCGCGGGGAGAATCGTGCGAATCGGATATCCGCGAATGGCGCTCGAGTTGTCCTTGAAGGCGATGAGGCTGTTGTTCGGATTCGCGTCGAGCGTGTCCTTTACCAACGCGATCAGATGCTGCGGGATCTCCTGGCCCTCCACGATAAGTCGGCCTTTGAAGAACCAGTGGCGGGAGTGCTCGCTGTTCGATTGAGCGATGTCGAAGCACTCCACGTTGGTCGGGTCACGACCGATGCGGTTGGCGAACAAGTCCGTGTAGTAGTCGAGGTCCCAATCATCGAATGCGAGTCCCATCTCGCGGTTGATCCGTTCCAATGCCGTGCGTTGCTCAGCCAGCAGTGGGATTGTGAACACCGGCTCGGGCACAACGCCCGTCTCGAACGAGTCGAGCGGCTCCGGATAGCGGCATTCGGTCATGCGATCGTGCACCAGCGCGAGGAACGCTGCCTTCGCACCCTCGTCGAGTCGCGTATCGGTCTCGAGGAGAAACCGTCGGGACCGCTCGATGCGCCGGACGCTGGTGACGCCACAGGCATGGCAGATGGCCACGGCATTGGTCGACCACGCGGTCATGAAGCTCATGCGTGGGCCCACCTCCAGCACGAGCCCCCCACCGTCGAGGAACGACCGGTCACCGTATCCCTCGGGCTCGAACGTCTCGGTGAGCAGCCAGGCAAGCGTCCGCTCTTCTCCAGCGGTCAGCGGCGCCGTCACCTCGATATTGAAGCAGAACTCCGTATCGAGATCGCGGATCCGGCCGCCCACCCGATCGTGGAGCGTCTGCAGCAGGGCGTGTCTTCTGGCGTCGGTGAACCCGGGGTGGCGGTAGCGGTGCAGTAGGCTCATGCGCTGGTGGTGAAGGGTCACCGGGTCGGAGGGCGCAGCCGCTCACAGGCTGTCGCCGCGGCACGGGAGGAAGATAGCAGGATACCGGCGGACGGTTAGGCGGTTGGGCGGTCAGGCGGTTGGGGAGACCGGAGCCGCCCCCGTGGTGGGTCCCGCCCTGAGACGGCGGGTCAGTGTTGGGAATGTGTTCGACGAGCGCGTTCCGAAGCGTGGCTCAGTCTCATCAGTCATTGACCAGCATCAGTAACCAGTCAATCGCATGATCCCAAACCACTCTTCTATGTCGTCGGGATCCTGTGAGTACGAGTCTTTCAGGCTGAATTTCCACCAGGCGTCGAGGAATTCATGTACGATCACCCCGGCATTGGGAGACTGCGACGTTTCGATGTCCTCGATGTTCTGCAGGAGACCTGTCATCTGCTCGGATTCCGTATTACCCCCATAGCCGTAATTGGGCGAGCCGACATGAGGAGCGTTCGGAGAGACGCTGAGTCCTGTTTCCGTTATCAGGAGTGGTCGATCAGGAAATCGAGACTTCAGCTCCTCGATCCAACCCTGTAAGAGTGTCCCCGAAACGCTGCCCGGTGACGTTCCGGGTCTGTAGTACGGCACGGCATACGAGTAGGTGTTATGGCTTCTGAAATCCAGAAACGGCGTGTCAACGAGATCAGCCGTCCGGATATCGTTGGAATACGACACCAAATGGGTGATGCCGTAGGTATCGTGCTCGTACTGCTTCACGTAGTCAGCCATTTCGGCCAGGAAGACCTCTGAAGCGTTCAGGTTCTGCTCCGTGGAGATATAGGTGCCGGAATAGCCATTCAGTTCCGGATGCGCCGCATTCGTGGCCCGAATGGTAGACTCGCTCAGTTCATTTCCCACGAGATAGGCTATCAGAGGAGGAGCGTGATTGGCGTACACGCTGTGGATTCTGTCAATGACACTCTTGATATAGGCTTTGGTCTCTTGCTTGAACTGGGGATCATGCAAGTCACTGACTTCAGTGTCTATCCACAATGTCTGCAGGAAGAACAGATTCCCTGCCTGTTTCAGTGACTGGTAGCAGTATTTGGGGGCCCCCCAGAATCGTATGGTATTGGCTCCCATGGCGGACATCTGGGCAATATCCCCTTCAATGCTGTTTCTCAGTCTCTCGGGAAGTGACGCTGCGATTTCCACGTCCCAGGGCAGATAGCCGGGATACCCCGGAACATAGACGATTCCCCTAATGGGAAACGGCTCTCCGTCTTTCAAGATGTGATCACCATCTGTACTGAATACCTCGTTCCCTGAAACTGCTACCTGCAGATCCCATCGGTTCTTGATGGCCGTATACGCAGCTCGAGGTTCCGTACGGAACGGATCTGTGAGATTGCCTGAGGGTCCCGGCACGTCTGGGGGCCCGTCTGGCGCACCGCAGCTCTCGCAAACATGCAGGAGTGTGATCAGGAGAGTCGATTGAAGCAGTCGATGTGTGCTCGGCCTCATGTGCGTGGGCCGCTTCCCTGTCATTCGTGTAGGTGAGTTGACGGCTCCTATGAGCATAGTCGCGGCGGGACGCGAAGTCGAATAGCGGTGCGCGAATCCTGGGCGGTCGCTAGCGTGTACTCTCCCGCCCCGAGAGGGCGGGCTCGGAGGCTAGGCGGTTAGGCGGTTGGGCCGAGTGTAAGGGTGAGCGTCACCGTCTCACCCTCCCGCACCGCCAACCACTCCACTCCGCCCACGCTTCGTCCACCATCCACATGTACTCGGGGTCGGGGTCGGGATCGGTGAAGGTGCCCACTACTGGGTCGTCGATGCCGAGGCACGGGAAGTCGAAGTCTGGACACCCGAAGCCACCTTCCCCACCGTCGAGCGTGAGCGCCTCACATGGCATCCCGCCGGGGCAGGCGAGGCGTTCGTGCTCGAGTTGGGAGAATTACTCGAGCCGATCTAGGGAGTGGCCGCCGCAGCCTGCGATCTCCTTTTCCCGCACGAACAGCCGAGTTCTTCTTTCAAGCCGAGACCCACCACCACGAACACGGAACGCGACGACCCCATCCTCCCCCGGGATGTTTCGCTTGCTGGTGCGGTGAACGGCTTGTCCGTGCCGCCAGGCCGAGCGCCACGCTTCCCCCATGCGCTCACCTTGCTCGATTCGGCCGAGGAGGCACACATTATGGGTATGGCGATCCAGGTCCCGTGCTATACGGCGGCGGAGGTGCGCGGCTTCGACAATCCGCGGCTCCGCTTCGAGGTCATTCGCGGCGAGCTGCTCGTAACGCCGGCGCCCGGAACCCTGCACCAGCGCATGGTGGTGGCGCTGCTCCGGGCTCTGCAAGATTACGTCGAGCGCCACGGCATCGGCGAAGCGCTCGTGGCACCCTTCGAGGTGGAGTTTGCCGACGATACCGCCGTCCAGCCCGACGTGCTCGTCATCCTGGCCGATCGCGCCGACCGACTCGAGGCGGAGCGGCTCTATGGCGCTCCCAGCCTGGTGGTCGAGGTCGTTTCCTACTCCAGCAAGCGCGTCGATCGTCTCCAGAAGCGTGAGCTGTACCTGACGGAGGGCGTCGGGGAGTACTGGGTGGTGGATCCTGGACTGCGACGGGTCGAGCGATGGATCGCGGGAGCGGTGTCACCCGAGTTGTCGACCAATCGGCTCGAGTGGTGTCCCGACACGAGTGTACCTCCTCTCGACATCAATTTGCATGAGTTGTTCGACCGAGCTCATCGCGGCCTCGGCAAAGGCTGACTCCGGCCGATGCGCGGAATGGATCGCCTGACCGGAGTGGCCCTGGTCGCCTTGCTCGCCGCCTGCGGCGGGCCGGCCCCGCCCATCGAGCAGGCACCCGCACCCGTACCGACCCCGATGCCCACGGGACCCATGACGGGTGTCCGAGATCTGCACCTCGTGCCGTGGCCTGCCGTGGTGACACCCGCACGTGGGACGTTGCCAGTCACGGCCCTCAGGCGTATCGCGCTGTCCGACCCGACCGACATCGAGTTGCAGACCCTCGCGCAGTACACCGTCGACCTGTTCCGCGCGCAGACCGGGGTGGGGCTCACCGTGAGCCCGTCACCCGTGACGTCCGCGCACGAGGGCAGCGTGACTCTGCTTCTGTGGAAAGGGGAGACCCGGGCGCTTCCCGAGCAGTACGTGCTGGAGGTGACGCCGCAGGCCGTCACGGTAGCCGCACCGACCCACGCCGGCCTGTTCTATGGTCTCCAAACGCTGCGGCAGCTGCTCCCGATAGGCGGCGAATCGCCCCGCGCGCTTCCAGCAGTGAGGATCGAAGATGTCCCTCGCTTTGCGTACCGTGGCATGCACCTCGACGTAGGCCGGCACTTCTTCCCGGTCGAGTTCGTGAAGCGGTACATCGACCTCATGGCCATGTACAAGATGAACACGTTCCACTGGCACCTCACCGAAGATCAGGGATGGCGGATCCAGATCGAGAAGTATCCCCGGCTCACCGAGGTCGGGGCATGCCGTAAGGAGACCATTCTCGAGAAGAACTTCGATCCCTACGTCGGTGACGCGACGCCCTATTGTGGTTTCTACACGCAGGACGAGGTCCGGGAGGTCGTGGCTCACGCCCGCTCGCGGTACGTGACCGTAATCCCCGAGATCGAGATGCCGGGCCACTCGCTCGCGGCCCTGGCCGCATACCCCGAGTACGCCTGCACACCGGGACCCTTCGAAGTGGCCACCACATGGGGCGTGCACGAGGACATCTACTGTCCCACCGAGGAGACCTTCGGGTTTCTGAGAGACGTCCTCTCGGAGGTGATGGATCTCTTCCCGGGCCGCTATATCCACATCGGGGGTGACGAAGCCCCGAAGGCGCGTTGGGAAGAGAGCGAGATCGCCCAGGAGATCATCCGGCGTGAAGGCCTCGCCGACGAGCACGAGCTGCAGAGTTACTTCGTGAGTCGGATCGAGCAGTTCCTGCTCCAGCACGACCGGCGGCTCATCGGGTGGGACGAGATCCTCGAAGGCGGGCTCGCCCCCGAGGCGACGGTCATGTCGTGGCGCGGCACGGTGGGCGGAATCGAGGCCGCAAAGCAGGGGCACGACGTGATCATGACGCCCTGGAGCGACGTCTATTTCGACTACTATCAGGGAGACCCGACGTTCGAGCCTCTCGCCATCGGCGGCTTCCTCCCGCTCGAACAGGTGTACGGCTTCGAGCCGGTTCCCGACGAGTTGACCCCGACCGAAGCGCGACACGTGCTCGGCGCCCAGGGGAACGTGTGGACCGAGTACATGAAGACCACCGACTACGTGGAATACATGGTGTTCCCGCGACTGCTCGCACTCTCCGAGGTCGTGTGGTCACCGAGGAGCGCGCGCAATTGGGACCACTTCGTGACCCGGCTGCCACGGCAATTTCGCGTCCTCGACGAATTCGGCGTCAACTATCGGGTCCCACCCGTGCTCGGGCTCGAGGAGGACCGGATAACGCTGGATGATACCATCACGGTCACCCTCGGCACGCTGACGCCCGGTGCCGAGATCCGCTACACCTTGGACGGGTCGGATCCCACTGCAGCGTCCGCCCGCTACGCCGGTCCCCTCTCACTCGCCGTCACCCCCGATGGTGCGAGCGTCACGGTCCGGGCGTTCCTCGCGAACGGCCGAGCCAGCCCCGCGCGATCGGCCACCTTCCGCCGGACCACGCTCCAGCCGCCGGCCGCGGTCGATCCGGCCTCCCTCCAGGCTGGCCTGCGGTACCTGTACTTCGAGGCGGACGTGGAACGTGTGGATGCATTGGTGAATCACGGCGCGGTCGCAGTCGGTGTCGCGGACGACGTGACGATTCCGGCCGACGCTCGCGACGAGCACATGGGACTCGTATTCTCCGGCTACGTGAAGATCGACCGGGACGGGATCTACACGTTCCATCTCGCGTCCGACGACGGCAGCACGTTGCACGTCGGCGACCGGTTGGTCGTGAACAACGACGGGCCCCACGGACCGAGCACCAGGCGCGGGGAGATCGCCCTGGCGACGGGTTATCACCCGATCACGGTCGGGTTCTTCCAGGGAGACGGCGAGAAGGCGCTACGGCTGGAGATGGGGAGCGGGATTGAAGGGGAACGCCGTTCCCTCGCGGGTCGTCTGTTCCACGTGTGGTGAGCACGAGGCCACGGTGGCCTACTTGAGCATCGTGAGAACCATCTTGAAGCGGCTGGGGGCGGCGACGGCGTGCGGGACGTTGGCGGGAAGCTCAACCATTTGTCCCGCGCGCAGCCGATGCACTGTCCCGCCCACAGTGATCTCCGCGTCGCCGTCCAGGACGTGTACCAATGCCGCGTGCGGCACCGTGTGCTCGCTCAGGCTCTCGCCCGAGTCGAAGGCAAACACGGTGACTGAGCCGCCGTCGCGCTTGAGCACGATCCGGCTTACAATAGCCCCCTGCTGGTAGGCGACGAGCTCCTCTGCCCGCATAGGCCCGGCGTTCGACTCCGCGTTCACCTGAGGCTCCCAGCGCCAATCACGTCGGCCACCGTCGTGTCTCGGAAGAACGCGGCGATCTGCTCCGCGGTGGATTTCCACTGACCGTGGACCGGACAGGGATCGTGGTCGCTGCACTCGGGTCGTCCCAGCAGGCACCGCCGTCGCTCGCCGATCTGGTCAAAGAGCGATACAATGCTGAGAAGCGACAACTCCCCGGGGGGAACAGCGAGCCGAAAGCCACCTCCCTTGCCGCGGGTCGACCGCAGCACGCCGGCCCGTGAAAGCTCGTGGAGGATCTTGGACAGGTAGTTCTTGGGCACATCGATCGCGCCGGCGAGATCATTGGCCCGGACGTGTTTCCCGGGATCGCGTTCCCGCGCCAGGTACACGACAGCGCGCAGCGCGTACTCAGCGGTTCCGGACAGCATGGGCTCGCTTTCCCCAGCAGGAAAGCAGTGCGTGGTCTATTCTTGACTTCGCCATGATCAAATCGTGATATTGTTCGTGTCGCCTGTCAAGGGGCATTGTTGCTGCAACCCGCACAACCTCGTGTGCACCACGGAGGTCGGAGGAAGTCATGAGTGCGTTCCAACGTCGTGTTGCAGGATACCGCCAGGCGCTGCCGGTCATGCTGGGATCGGTGGCACTCCTCGTGTTCGCAGGAGCATGCCGCACCGGGGAGCGGGAGGGAGGAGAAGCGGTGACCGTTGCGGCCGATCCCGGCAAGGAGATCTACGACCGCGTTTGCTTTGCGTGCCATTCGATCGGCGAGGGTCCGCGGATCGGACCCGACCTGAAGGATATCCACCAGGTGCGTGCCCACGACTGGCTCGTCCGCTGGCTCAGAGATCCCGTCGGGATGACCAAGACGGACTCGATCGGCCGCGCGATCCTGGCCCAGTGGAACAACGTGCCGATGGTGTCGCCCAACCTGAACGACGAGGAGATCGACCAGGTCCTCGACTACATCACCCGAGTGAGCGAAGGCCGCACCGTCGCGGCCAGCGAGGATCTCGGTCCGGTGGAGCTCACCCCGGCCGCATTCGAGGAGGGCAGCCGAATCTATTTCGATCGGTGCGCGGGCTGTCACGGCACGCTCAGGGCAGGCGCCACCGGCCCCAACATCCAGCCCGAACGCACCACCCAGATCGGGACCGCGGCGATCCGCGCGATCCTGGCCAACGGCACCCCCGGCGGGATGCCGCCGTGGGGTCGCCAGGGCATTCTCTCTGCCGACGAGCTCACCCTGATGGCCAAGTTCGTCCAACTGCCTCCACCGGACCCGCCGCAGCGGCCGCTCAGCGAGATCAGGGCAAGCTGGAGTCTCAAGGTTCCGGTGGCCAGTCGACCCAAGGCTCCGCAAACCACGCGCGACTGGGAGAACTATTTCGGAGTGATTCTCCGTGACGCGGGCCAGGTCGCGATCATCGACGGTGACACCTACGAGCACATTACCACGGTCGAGACCGGCTTCGCCGTGCACATCCTGCGGTCGTCATCCACGGGGCGCTACTTCTACGCCATCGGCCGTGACGGGCGTGTCACGCTCATCGATCTCTGGACCGAGACGCCGACGCTGGTCGCACAGGTCCAGGGATGCACGGATGCCCGGAGCGTCGAGGGGAGCAAGTACCCCGGATACGAGGACCGCTACCTGATCGAGGGCTGTTACTGGCCGACGCAGTACGTGGTCTACGACGGATTGACCCTCGAGCCCCTGTCGGTGACCGATGTAGGAGGAAGCACCTACGATACCAACGAGCCGCTCACCGAGGTCCGCGTCGCGGCCATTGTCGCGTCGCACAACGGTCCGGTATGGATGGTCGCGCTCAAGGAGTCGGGATTCGTGGCGATCGTGGACTACTCCAAGAAGGGCTTCCCCGTCGTCTCGCGCATTCCGGCGGAACGGTTCCTCCACGACGGCGGGTGGGATCATTCGGGGCGCTACTTCCTGGTGGCGGCAAACATGCGGAACAAGATGGTGGTGATCGACGCCGAGACGCAGGAACTGGCCGCGACGTTCGAGACCGGCGTTCGTCCCCATCCCGGGCGCGGCGCCAACTGGCAGGATCCGGAGTTCGGCTGGGTGAACGCTACGACGCACATCGGGCAAGGACTGCTCTCGGTCTACGGCGCCGATCCGGCGAACCACCCACAGCACGCATGGAAGGTGGTGAGGCAGGTGCCATTCACTGGTACCGGAAGTCTCTTCCTCAAGACTCACCCCAACTCGGCGTGGGTCTGGTTCGACATGGCGTTGAACAACGACCCTGAAGGCGCTCGACAGACCTGTGTCTACTCCAAGCAGGAAGCGAAAGTCCATCGGTGCTGGACCGTGGGTGACCGCGGGCGGGCAGTGCACTTCGAGTACAACCGCGCCGGCACCGAGGTCTGGGTGTCCGTCTGGGATCCCAAGGGTGAGCTCGTCATCTACGACGACAAGACGCTCGCCGAAAAGCACCGGATCCGGGGTGATTGGCTCGTCACCCCGACCGGCAAGTTCAACGTCCACAACACAGCCGAGGACGTCTACTAGCCGCGGCCGGTGTGCGTGCGGGGCTCTACTGGGTCCCGCACGCGCCGGGCAGACGGCCCCCTAGAACTCCACCGACGACGTGAGCGCGACGCTCCGTTTCGGCTCGGGACGGAAGAAGCCAACGTTGGTAGCTTCGGCGTACAGCGCGTTGGTCAGGTTTTCCACGGCGAGCCCGAGACGCAGGCCTCGGCGGATGATCACGCCACCGCGGACGGTGTGCACGGTGAACGGCGGAACGTAGGGAAGGATGGGACTCGTCCCGAGATCCGCGCTGTCCCGCCGCCCGTGGTGGCGAACGACATACTCTCCCCACAGCCGGTTCCGCGGCCCGTCGTAGCGGAGCACGCCCCTGATGCGGTGGGGATAGCCCTCACCCAGCGGTTCGTCGGGGTCCGTGACGTTCCGAGTCGCCAGGCGTGTGAAGTCCCCACGCAGGGATAACCCCCGCCACAGCGCGACGGTCGCTGTCAATTCGATTCCCGTGTAGCGGAGCTCTTCGACATTCCGGTTTTGGAACTCGGGCACGCCGTTGACGGTCTGCCCTGTCGGCGTGATCTGGATGCCGTCGAAGATCGTGTTTCGGAATACGAACGCGTCGGCCTCGACCACGGAGCCACGGTACCGCAGGCCCAGCTCCAGATTGAGGCTCTTCTCGGGCTCGAGAGCGGGGTTCCTGATCCAAACGCCGCGTCCTTCCGGGGACGACCCGCTAAAGAAGCGCTCGACCAGGTTCGGAGACCGGAACGCACGGCCTGCCGACGCCACGACATTCACATCGGACCGGAGCCGCACCAAGAGGTTGGCGGCGCCCACCAACGTGCGATCTGTGGCGTCGACCAGCGGCTCCGTCACCCCCGGGGTGGGACGCGTGGCCGTGCGCACGTCCTGATAGCGCATTCCCAAAACGAGCGTGGCCTGGTGAGCCAGATTCACCTCTGCCTGCACGAACGCGCCCAGACTCCGAAACGTTGCGGTCGGGACGCGGGGGTTGGTCCGATCCGTCACTGTCGGTGGACCAACGATCGTCACCGTCGTCCGGGTGGAGTCCGTACCCTGGGCACGATCCCGGAAGAGATCGACCCCGTACGTGAGCACGTGCCCGCCGCCAAGCACTCGCTGCGCCTCGACCCTGAAGCCGTAGGTATCGAGGTCCGTAAAGCTCCGACTCTCGACCAGCACGCCGGCTCCGGGCGGGGCCGTCGGACCAAGCGGCGAGAACACGTTGGTATCGAACTGGCGGTCGTTCTGCTGCCAGTATACGGCGACCGCGAGCCGATCGAGGGCGAGGAGATCGAGGTTCGCCCCTTGATACCGCACCGTTGAGCGGGTGAATCGTTGCTCCGGAAAGAGCAGTTGCACCCTTGGCAGGCCGTCGCCCAGCACCGCCGGGTCGACGAACCCGAAACCCGCATCGTTGGCCCAGTAGCGCTCGTGTTTCGCGTACAGCTCGTGTTGGGGTGCGACCTGGTAGGCCACGGTGACGGCGCCCGAATGATCCTGCACGCCCGTATCCTCGACTCGGGTCGTGCTGTCGAGCGTCACCGTCCCGAAGGTCCCTCCGGGTGCCGAGTAGGGATCGGCGTGTCGGTAGCTCCCAGCAAGGCGGACCGCCAGGCGGCCGATGCGAGCGGTCATGCTGCCCGATGGGTTCACCTGCCGATCGACCGTGCGGTACCGGACGCCGACGCGGGTACGGACCGGTGCCTCGGCCGTGGCCGCGCCGGGTGTGAGCTCGATGAGGTTCACCACTCCGCCCACGGCGTCCGATCCGTACAGTACCGAGGCGGCACCCCGCACCACCTCGATTCGCTCGATGTCGGCAGGGTCGACCAGCGCAGGCGTCTCACCCGAGTCCTGACGGCGTCGAGTGTTGTTGAGCCGGAGCCCATCGGCAAGGAGCAGGATCCGCTGACCGAGCAGGCCGCGGATGGCCGGTCGGCGCTGGTTGGCTCCCACACCCTCGACGTCCAGTCCCGGGACGTCGCGGAACAGATCGGCGACCCCGCTCGACGTCTGCGTCATGATGGCGTCCCGCCCCAGGACGGACACAGAGAACGGCGTGCCAAATGTGGTGCGCATGGTTCGGGTCGCCGTGACGTTCAGCGGGGGCAGCCGATAAAGGGGGCGACCACCCATCCCCTCCACCCGGCCCGCGAGCGCCGCTCCCGCGCCGTATTCGATCCAGCGGGCCACACCGAACGGGGACAGCTCGGGCGGCGGAGCGGCCACACGGAGGGTGTCGCGGCCGGGAAGGCCCTCGAGTAGGGCGAAGAACCCTTCGGCGTCGACCTGCGGCATCGGAACCACCACCACGGTGCGCGCGCCTCGGCGTGCCAAGGCGTCGAGAGCGTTCCCCCAGTCACGGGCGGCGGCGTCTCCTCTCCCCAGGAACACCAGTCCAACCGGTCCCGGGGCCCAGCGCACTTCGGCCACGGCTTCGTGCAGCGCGGTGTTCCATTGCTCCACCCCCTGGGGCGCAGCGACGAGCAAGCCGGTCTGCGCGATGGCCGATCCCGGGAACACGCACGCGGCGAGCAGCGCGAAGCCGGTGGCCCGGCTCCGCGAAGGGGCACGTTGCACGCCGGCGGTCACCCGCGTGCGGTGGCAGGCATGGTCGACGGTCAGATGGCTTGAGTGGAAAAGGCCCCCGGCCAGCGAGCCGGCCGGGAGCCCTGAGGGGACCATCTCAGGCGAGGCCCAGCCGGCTCACGATATGGCTCCGAACCGACGCAGTGACAATGCCGCGTTGTTCCAGGTCTTGAAGGGTGGAGAGAATCTCCGGTCTCTCCGCTACGAGCTTCCGCTCGCGGAGCTCGGTAATCATGCGGGCCAGCCGCTGGTCGTACTCGCCGTGCTCCAGCTCTCCCTTCCGCATCGCGTCGTGCAGTCCCTCCAACTTCTTCACCAAATGATCGAGCGTGATCGCTTCGCCCATGCGTATCCTCCACGGCCTGTGGTGGTGAGGTTAGTCGGCTCTCCTGCGGCGTCGATCGCTACGTCTTCACTGGGCATCGCGATCGAATTCGCGTACGAAGGCGAGGCTCCTGCGGACGTGCTCTGGCGATTCCTGATCTTGCTGTTGGGGCACGTGCGTGGATCCGCCTGTGAGCGCAGTGCCCTAACAATACCGATCCGCAGTGGAGAAGGCCACCGAGCAGCGCGCCACCGTCAGAACTCCCGTGCCGGGGGGCAGCAACGAACACGGGCCGCCGAAGCGACCCGTGCCGTTTGGGGAGATGACCGCCGATGCGGTCTGGGCATGGCTACATGCCACACCCTGTGGCCACGAACGGTGCTGACCGGCCCGTCATGCGGCCACGGCGCCGGGTATCTCGACCACCACGGGAGTTCGAACATTCCATCGGTATCCCAGCCAAATCAGGATGAGGCCGATGAGCTCCGTGACGTAGAGAACCTCGACGTGTCCGAAGCGTGTCGCCGTCCCGCCGATGCCCGGCAGCAACGCACCGACGGCGATGAGCACGTTCCCGACATTGCGGTGGTGCATGGCTGGGTTCCGCCGAAAGCGGAGCGCCGAATACACGGCACCACCGATCAGGAAGATCGCTGCGCAGGTGTTCACCGGGGGGCTGAACGCGCGAACCCAGGTCCATTCCATCACCCGGCCCGACAGCCGGTGCGGGTCCACCAGCGCGAAGTCGATGGGGGACAGCATGACGAACACGGCGGCGACCGACACCCAGAGCACCAGGGCGACGGCCAACCGGTTGGCCACCGGACGCCGGGTGAGCAAGTACACGGTGCCCTGAGCGAGCGGCGCGCCCCCGAGGAGCGCCCCGGAGATGTACCAGGCCCGGAAGAGCGGCGCGCTCCAGCCAAACAGGGTGACCGACGCCTCTGTGGCCGTGCCCACCCCGTAGAGCAGGATACCGATACCCCACCAGAGGAGCTGCGGACCGCTGCGACGCTGCCAATACCGACGCAGAATCACAGACGCGAACCCGAGCGCGATGAACGTCGTGGCGATCGGGATGTAGTGAGTCAGATCTCTCACGAGTACCTCACTCGTCAGGTTCGCGTCGTCGCCATCATCAGAACGACATGTCCCACGTCAGCGTCACACCGCGCCGTGCCTCGGGGCGGAAGAACCCGGCGTTGGCGAACTCGGCGTAGAGCGCATTCGTCAGGTTGGTCACGGCAAACCCGACCCGATGCGCGTGCGTGGCGCGGCGGAACACCGTGACCCCACCGCGAACCGAGTGAACGGTGAACGCCGGCAGGATCTCGCCAACTGGACTGGCGCCAAGCGGACCGGACAGCTCGGAGTCCTTCCGATCGCCATTGTGCCGGAAATCGTACTCCACCCAGAACCGATCACCCGGATCGCGATAGCCCAGGTCCGCCTGGAACTTGTTGCCGTACGAGTCGCCGATCGGGTTGTTCTCGTTGAGAACGTCCTTGGATCGGAGATACGAGTAGCTCCCGCCGACAGTGAACCCCACGGGCAACGCGACATCGGCGGCCAACTCGAAGCCGTAGTATCGGAGGCGGTCGACGTTGATGTTGGAGAAGGTCGGAAGCCCGTTCAGGCTGTCTCCGGTCGCCGCGATCCTGATCCCGTCTCGGATCTCGTTCAGGAACCCGAACGCCTCGAGATAGAGGATGCGGTTCCGGTAGCGCGCGCCGAGGTCGAAGTTGTAGCTCGTCTCGGGCTCGAGGTTGGAGTTCGGCACCTGGTAGGCCGCGCCCTCCGGTGTGAGCCCGTTGAAGAACTGCTCCACCAGGTTGGGGGCCCTGAACGCGCGACCCACGGTGCCGACCAGGGTCACCTGGTCGGTGAGCCGATACAGCAGGTTGGCCGCACCGACCACGGCGTGGTGCGTCTCCGTGCTCAGCGGATCGATCAGGCCCGGCGTGTCCTCGGTGGCGGCACGGATGTACTGGTACCGTCCTCCCAGAATGGCCGAAAACCGATCGGTCATCTGCACGTCGCCCTGGAGGAACGCGCCGGTATTGAGATAGGAGGAATACGGGACCAACGGGACGTTCGCGACCGTCGAGCTCGGTGGCCCAAACCCGACCATGGTCGTGACCGAGCTGTCGCTGTTCTCGGAGTCGTCTCGGAACAGGTCGAGCCCGTAGGTCAGCATTACCCGGCTCCCTGCGAGCTTGGTGGCCTCCACCCGGAACCCGAAGGTCGCGAGGTCGGTGTAGTTGAAGGTCTCGATCGCTACGCCGGCCCCCGGAGGACCGAACGCCACGAACACGTTGTTCGACAACCGGCGCTCGTTGTCCTGATAGTACCCGACCACATCGATCTTGTCGGCCACCGGGAGATTCAGTCGGTTCGCCCGATAACCGGCCGTGTATTTCGTGAAGGTCTGGAACGGGTACAGGATCTGGATGAACGGCGCGCCCGGCGCAAAGACCACCGGATCGACGTATCCGAATCCGGCCGTATCGGCATGGTACCGCTCGAACTTCGCATAGACGTCGGCGGAGCCGGACAAGCGGTATCCGAGATATGCCTCGCCGCTGTTGTCCCGGGTGCCCGTGTCAAACACCGTCGTGTTGGAATCCAGCGTGATGTTGCCGAACGTCCCGGCCGGAGACGTGTAGTCCTGGGCGTCACGGAACGATCCCCTGGCACGGAACGACCACGCCCCGAACCGTCCGGCCAGCGACCCCTGCACCCGCTGTTGCTCGTCCTGGGTGCTGTAGCGGTAGCCAAGCGAGCCGTGGAGGCCTTCGAGCGTGGGCCGCGTGGTGATGAGGTTGACCACCCCACCGATGGCATCGGTCCCGTACAGCACGGATGCCGGACCCTTGACGATCTCGACGCGATCGAGCGCGGAGACGTCGACGATGCCCGGGATCTCACCGAACGACTGCTGTCGCCGGGAGTTGTTCAGTCGCATCCCGTCCTGAAGCAGCAGAATCCGCTGGCCGCGCTGCCCCCGGATGCTCGGCCGCACCTGGTTCACCCCTACGCCGGTCACCTCCAACCCGGGCAGGTCGCGGAACAGGTCCGCCGCACTGTTCGGCGCTCGTTCGCGGATCCGCACGTTGTCCACCACCGCCACGGGCTTGGGCACCGTGAAAGCGTCTTTCTCCGTCCGGGTCGCGGTGACGACCACCGGGCTGATCCGATACGGGACGTGCGGTTGTGCCACGGAATCCGGCGACTCGGGTTTCTGCTCGGTCTGTTGCGCCAACAGCGGGGATGCGGCTACGAGGCCGACGACTGCAAACGCCAACGTTCTTCCGAACCACGTAGGTGTCGACATGACTGTACCCCTTCCGATACTGGACCTGCTCACCGTCTCTGCAGGCGACGGGGAGAGTAGTGAGCCGCCGGCCACGGTCGCCAACCTGCGCCAACGGCAGCGCCCGATAGTTAGGGGTGGGAAGGGGACTGCGGTATTCGGATTTCTACAGAGGGGGCCCTCTGTAGAGTTACGGATTGCGGCTCGCGGCCTCAGTCCTGCGCCAGTTTGTTCTCCAACACGAACCGTGTGAGGTCGGCAACCGACCGCATGCCGAGCTTCCGAGCGAGGCCGTCGCGGTGGGTCTCGACCGTCCGGGGGCTGATTCCCAGTTCGGCTCCGATCTCCTTGTTGGTCCTGCCCCGGGCGACCTCGATGAGGACCTCGCGCTCGCGGGGGGTGAGTCGCTCGGCCAAGGCCTGCTGCCGCTGATGCTCCGACTCACCGCGGAGGGCAACCCCGAGTTGCTTGGCCGCCGCGGGGTGGAAGTACTCCTCTCCATTGTGGAGCTTGCGCACGGCCGCGCGCAACTCGTCGGGCTCGGCATCTTTGAGGATGTAGCCGTCTGCCCCAGCCCGCACCGCTTGCAGGACGTACTCGGGATGGTCGTGCATGCTGAGGATCAGGACGCGCACGTCGCTCTTCTGCATCCGGAGCGTGGCAGTGACCTCGAGTCCTGTCATGCCCGGCATCGTGAGATCGAGCACGACGATGTCGGGGGTGAGGTCGTGCACCTTGACCAGCGCTTCCCGCCCGGTCCCTGCTTCACCCACGACCTCCACACCTGGCGTCGATGCAAGGACGGCCCGAATACCCTCTCGCACGACGGCGTGGTCATCGACCACGAGGACCCGGATCCCCTTCCGCACGGGATCCCTCATGCCGGCTCCGGCGGCACGCGGACCACGATCTCGGTCCCCCGGGCGGGCAGCGACCCGACCGTCACGATGCCCCCCAGTGCCGCGATCCGCTCCCGCATTCCAGCCAGGCCCATGTGGCCCTGCGTCTCGAACTCCTCAACCTCCCTGCCGGACGGGAGCCCGCGTCCGTCGTCCCGCACGCGGAGCGCTACGTCACCTGCCTCGACACCGAGCGCCACGCTCACCGCACTGGCGTCGGCGTGTCGCGCCACATTAGCGAGACTTTCCTGCACCGAGCGAAACACCGCCAGCTCCGCATCGCCGGACAGAGCGGGGAGACGGCTCGCGGCGGTGAAGGTCGTTTCGAGGCCACTCCGCTCGCCGAAGTCCTGCACCAGCGCGCGAAGCGCCGGCACCAAACCGAGATCCTCCAGGAGTGAGGGACGCAGGGAGTTGGTGACATTGCGGATGCTGCGGATGCCCTCGTTGATCAGCCCGACCGCCCGATCCAGGGTCGGCACCAGATCGGCCGATGCGGACTCCCGGGCCATCCCGAGCTGCAACTTGACAGCCGAGAACAGCTGGGCGGTCTCGTCGTGCAGTTCGCGCGAGAGCCGCCGTCGTTCTTCCTCGTGCTGCAGGACCATTCGCTTGGCCAACCGCTCCAGCTCCGCGGTCCGGCCTTCCAGCCGGCGATAGAGATCGGCATTCTCGAGTGCCGCGCCGACCTGCCGGCCCAGAGCAAGGAGGAACGGCCGGTCCAGCGCGGCAAACGGATCCCGCGCATCACCGACGATGACGAGCGCACCCAGAACGGCACTCTCCCTCAGCACCGGCAGGGCCGCAACGTACGCGTGCCCGCGACGTCCGTCCCCCGGCACGGGGTTCCAGTTCTGGACGACGTCTGGCGCGCCCTGCTGGATCGCGCGACGAATGGCCGTGCCGGCCGCACCGTGCGGCGCGCTCCCGGTCCACGAAGCGCACGCCCCGGTCCCGCGGATGAAGCGCCCTTCGTCGCCATCGGCCAAGTACATCGCAGTTCCGCGCACCGCGGGCAGCGCGAGGAGCCGTTCGAGCAGGGCGTCCAGCACGTCCCGATCGCGTTCCCGCCGCTGCATCTCGCTGGACAGTGCGGACAGCACGCGGACCCCACCCTGCAAGTCCTCGATGACGAGCAGCAGGATGCCCGCCCCCATGGCGAGCGTGAACGCGATGTCGAGGTAGTAGCCCCACGGGTTCCAGACACCGCGGGCCCGGAGCAGCGGATAGTCGAGGTGGTGCACGGCCCACAGGCCGAATGTCGTGGCCAGCAGCAGGGCGGCTGTCGACCGCACTTGGCGGTGGTAGCGGAAGAACACCCAAGCGGTCCAGAGCGTTGCGACGCTGAGGAACACGACCGCCGGTCCCGCAGCGAGCAGGAAGTTGTCCAATCGGTAGATGGCGGCGTAGGACCAGAGCGGGGGAAAGAGCACGACCGCGTAGTAGGCCGGGCGCCATCGAAGCTGTTGCGAAAACACCAAGGCGGCCCAGAGCAGCGCCAGCGCCGTCCACCCGGTTGTGACCTGATGCCAATAGAGCCAGTAGCGCTCACCACTCAGGACGAAGCTGATGATGGCACCGAGCCGGAGCACATAGAGGCCCCAGGCAATGGCCCACCAGCCGAAGTAGGGCTTTCCGTACCTCCGGTACAGCCAAGCGCAAAGGAGGGCCAAGCCAAACGTCACCGCCGCCTGGAAGAAGGCCGCGGCAAGTTCCGAGCGCGCTGCGTCTGGGATCGTCAGATCCATGCCGGAAAGGAAGGCGTCGAGCCCGAGAAGTGGAAGGCCATCAGAGGAACAACAAACAGATCCAGGTCACGGTGTTGGCGGCCACCAAGGACCATCCCACGCGCTTGAGGTGCCGCGGGTGTATGTGGACGCTGCCGAGGGCCGTGGTGAGCAACGCCGGCGGCACCAAAGCGAGCGCGATGGGCCACGGCATGATTCCCTTGGCGGCGACGCCGAGCGCTACGGCCGCCGAGGCTCCTCCCAGCCCCGGCGACAGGCGCGGCAGGCTGCCCACGGCACGTCCGTGCTTGTGCCGGAGCTTGAGGGCATGCACGGCAATCGTGCCCAGCATGAGGCTCACGAACCACACGCCTGTCACGATCCATCCGGTCCGCCACTCGACGCCGGCGGCGATGCTCACGGGCAGCACCATCCCCGCAAACGCAAGGACGACCAGCGCTTCCGCCCATAGGGTCTTGTGCCGGCGCAGGACGTACGCCGGCACCAGCAGGGCGACGGCCGCGAGTGGGATCACGGTGGCCCACCTCGCCAGCGGCGGCGCGGCGGCCAGCGCCAGCATTCCTGCGCTCGCCCCAACAGCTGCAAGTGCCAGGACGCGGCGGCGGGCTCGATCACCCGATTGGGCCAGCACTCGAGCGCCTCGCATCCGCATCGTCACCGCCAACGGTTCGTGTGCCAGGAACCAGGCGACGGCGGAGAGGGCAAAGGCGGCGCCGGCCACCGTCGGCCGGGCCATCGTGAGTCCCGTGAGGAGTGGAAACGCCAGCTCGGCGTAGGCGCCGTGCTCACGGGGCAGTAACGACGTTCCGTGTGCCATGAGGAGTCAGCGGGTCGTCGAACGTGTCGAGCCCCCACGCCGCCTCCCTCGCGACGTGAGGGCCCGCGTCATGCCACCGCGCGCGGCGTGGCCGCCGCACCGGCGCTCGTCACCGGCGAGCGAAAACGGTGGTCCTCCCGTCCCGCGTAAACGCCAGCACGTTGTACCGCTCCGGAGCCCGACCGGGTGTCTCCATGCCCGGCGAGCCGATCGGCATTCCAGGCACCGCGAGTCCGGCGACGCCCTCTGGCCGTTCCTTCAACAAGTCGCGGATCACGTCCGCGGGCACGTGACCCTCGATCAGGTATCCGTCCACGATGGCGGTGTGGCAGCCCACGAGGTTGGGATCGATCCCGTGCTGCTGGTTGATCGGTGTGAGATCATCGACGTCGACCGTGTTCACTGCAAAGCCATTGTCTTGTAGGTGCACGACCCACTTTTCGCAGCACCCTCAGGTAGGAGTCTTGTAGACCGTGATCGCCGTATCCTGTGCGGGGGGCGTGGTGTTGATCGCCGCTATGGCGGCACCGGCGATCGTGATCGCCGCTCCCACCCCGAGAACCACTTTCCATTTACCGGGCATGTCCGACCTCCATGATTCGACGCGCCGACCCAAAACCGGTTCCCCAAGCAGGCGTGTCCGGATTATACGAGGGGTGAGCGACCGGGTCTACCCCTTCGATCGCGTGCTCGCCGGCTCCTCCGCGAGCAGGGCCAGGAACCGGGGATGCTCGCGCAGCGACGCGAAGTCCGGGTCGTTGCGGATCCATCCCTTGTTGCCGAAGCCCGCGTCGAGGGCGCGCTCGAGTCCATCGAGTGCCTCGTCGTCGCGACCCAACACGGCATGCACGCAGGCGGCCGCGTAGACGACCACCGGGTCCGTGGAATCGATGGCCAGTGCCCGATCCGTCCACGCGATGCCCTCCTCTCCCCGGCCAAGCCGGGCGAGGCACCCGGCGCCGAGGGTGAGCGCCCTGGCATCACCGGGTCGCAGGGTCAGGTGCTTCTCGACCGCAGCCAAGGCGCGCTCGTACGCGGCCTCGGCTTCCTTTACTCGTCCGAGACCGGCGTAGGACAAGGCAGCGAGGAGTCGAGCCTGATAGTCGTCGCTCAGCTCGCACGCGCACTCGAAGAGCCGAGCCGCCCGTTCGAGCTTCCCCTGCTGGAAACACGTCCGCGCGTAGAAGTAGTATGGCTCGAATCGGGCGGGGTTCAGTCGAATCGCGGTTTCGAATTCCGCCTCTGCCTCATCGTAGCGTTTGCTGAGCGCCAACGCCAAGCCGGACGACGCATGCGCTTCGGCCAAATCGGGTGCGAGCTCCAGCGCCCGCCGACTTGCCCGCTCGGCTTCATCGAGGATGCCCGGCGACCCCTCGAAATACATGAACAAGAACGAACACGTGTCGGCCAGCCCCGCGTGCGCCAACGCATAGCCTGGGTCGATCGCGATCGCCTGCTCGAACATCTCTCGGGCATGGTGCACGGTGTTCTTCTGGAAGAGCTGCAGGAAGTATCGACCGTGCAGGTACCGCTCGTACGCGATGACGTTGGTCGCCGCCGGGCGCGCGAGGGCCTGCCGCTGATCTTCCGTCAACACGACTTCCAGCGCTTCCACGATCCGGTCCGCAATCTCGTCTTGGATGGCAAACACGTCCTCCACTTCGCGATCGTAGCGCTCGGACCAGATATGGTAGCCGTCGTCCACGTCGATCAGCTGCGCGGTAACGCGCAGACGAGACCCGGCCTTCCGGACACTCCCTTCGAGAACCGTCGCCACACCGAGCTGCCGTCCAATGCGACGGATGTCCTGCTCCTTGCCTTTGAACGCGAAAGCCGACGTGCGCGACGCCACGCGGATCGCCTGCACCTTGGTCAGCGCGTTAGTGATCTCCTCCGCAATGCCGTCGCCGAAGTACTCGTACTCCCGATCGGCGCTCATGTTGGTGAACGGCAGCACCGCGATCGACCGAGGAGAGGGTGTGCTCGGGGGTCCGGTGTCCGCAGTCGCCCATGACTCCTTCTCCGGCTGCAGCGCGGTGACGAACTCGGTCGTCGTAGCGAACCGGTTGTTCGGATCCACGGCCAAGGCCGTTGCGATCGCCGCCTCGAGCTCCCCGGGAATCGAGTCCCGAAGGAGACGGAGATCCGGCATCGGATGCGTCACTTTGCGGGCTAGGATCTCGCGGGCCGTCGAGCCCCGGTGCGGCGGTTCTCCCGCGAGCATCTCGAACAGCACGCACCCCAGGGCATAGATGTCGGCTCGGGCATCGACCGGCTCACCCGCGGCCTGCTCCGGGCTCATGTACGCCGGCGTACCCACCGCCATGCCCGGTACGGTCACCCGGTCCTCCCCCGCGACCGTGATGGCACTCGCAATGCCGAAATCGGCTACCAAGGCGTGCCCCGAGGCGAGCAAGATATTCTCGGGCTTGATATCTCGGTGGAACACGCCCCTCTGGTGCGCGTACCCTAGCGCGTCTGCCACGTCGTCAACGATGTGCAGCGACTCGTCGAGGGGAAGCCGGTGCTCACGCTGCAACCGCTGACGCAGGGACTCGCCGGCCACGTAGGGCATCACGTAGTACAAGAGCCCCGAGGCCTCCCCGGAATCGTACAGATTGAGGATATGCGGGTGGGTGAGCTGCGCCGCGAGCTGGATCTCCCGAAGGAACCGATCAGAGCCCAGCGAGACCGCCAGCTCAGGCCGGAGCACCTTGACCGCCACCTGACGCCGATGCTTCTCGTCGGCGGCGAGATACACGACCGAGGCCCCGCCATGGCCCAGCTCTCGCTGCAGCACATAGCGGTCGGCCAGCGCAGTTCTCACCAACTCGAGGAGATTGCCCGACAAGTCTACACCCCGATCCGCGTTGCCTCTGATCGAGCCTCGCGCCACACGCGCGGCCTCACTCGTTCCTTACGCACAGAAACGACTAGGGTTCCACCCCGAGCGGCCAACGACGGCGGCAAATGCGACGGGCCGGCGGGTCTCAGGTGACCGCCGGCCCATTCCGCCTCTCGGCGCGCTCAGGGAGCGTTCGTCAGTCTTCCTTCCCCTTCCCTCCCAACCGACTCAGGATATTGACGCCCGTGGCGGTCTCGATCTGCTCGGTCAGTTTGATGATCGCCTCGGGAAGCTGCCCCGCAGCCGTGGCGACACCCGTCCCTCGCCCGCCCGAGTCGATGACCGTCACCTTGTCGATATCCATCCTCGACACCGATCCCGCAATCTCGCGGATGATCTCGGGCAGCATGTTTAGGATGAAGATGCGTTCGGCCTCGGTTCCGGCATTCTGGTACAACGCGATCGTCTGATCCAACACGTACAGGCGAGCCTTCCCGTCCTCCACGATCGAGGCGGCCGTACCCTTCGCCCGCTGTTCCGACGCCTCCCGATCAGCATTGGCCGGGAGAAGCACGTCGGCCTCGAGGCGCCGCTGCTCCGTAGCGATCCGCTCCTGCTGGAGTGTCCGCTCAGCCACGACCCGCGCCCTCTCTCCAGACACCGTGGCCTCCGCTTCGCGGGCGAGCGCCTCGGCATCGAGCTCGGCCCGCCGCACCCGGAGGCGATTGCTCTCCTCGGTGATCTTGAGGTCCGCTTGGATCTGTGCCACCTGCGCGGCCTGACGAGCCGACGCTTCGGTCTGCTCAGCCTCCGAGGCGCGTTGCGCCTCGGCCACCCGCGCTTTCTTCAGGATCTCCGCCGTCTGCTGCCGACCGATCGAGTCGAGGTAGTTCACCTCATCGGTCACGTTCTGGATCTTCAGCGTGTCCAGCTCGAGACCCAGCTTCTTCAGATCTTCGTCCGCCTCCTCGATGAGTCGATGGGCGAACTTGAGGCGGTCTTCGTTGACCTCTTCGGGCGTCAGGGTCGCCAGGACGCCGCGAAGGTTCCCTTCGAGCGTGTCCTTGGCAATGTGCATCAGCTCGTCGAACGGCTTGTCGAGCAACCGTTCAACAGCATTGTGCGAGACCGGGTCGCGGGCGCTCACTTTGACGTTCGCGATGCCCTGGACGATGAGCGGGATCCCGCCCCTGGAGTACGCGTTGCGCACGACCACCTCGATCGGGATCGTCCGGAGGTCGATCCGCGACACGCGCTCGACGATGGGGATCCGGAGGGTGCGTCCACCATGCAGGAGACGGTACCCGACCCGCTGCCCGTCCGAGCTCACGCGGCTTCGCCCCGTCACCACCACCAACTCGTTCGGAAGACAGATCACGATCAGTGACCGCACGGCGTAGATCAGCGCGCCGATGATGCCGAGGCCCACTGCCCCGAGAATGAGTCCTGTCTCTGGGTCCATGCTGCCCCCTAGCCCTTAGAAGGTGGAAGTTCCCGCCCGCCGAACGGCATGACCTGGGCAACCGAATCAGCCACCCGGAGCACGACCACCTCGGCTCCCGGCGGAAGTTCCTGCGTGTAGCCCTCGGCCAGCGCAGCGACGACGTGCACCTCACGCTCGCCCACACGACACGCGATCCGCCCCCGCTCCCCCAGTGAGAGGGGGATCACCACCCGACCCAGGCAGCCTTCCATGTCCGTGTCGCTGACCGCATCGATCGCGCTCTCGCTCCGCCGCAACCACACGAACGTCCCGTGCGTGGCAAGCATGGCGGCAGTCCCCATGGCGAGCGAGGGAATCAAGGCGCCGAATGTGGAAGGAGACTTGATGAGCGTCAGCAGCGTCCCGGTGACGCCGAATCCGGCCAGAAAAAAGATGAAGTTCCGAGGGCGAAAGAGCCCCAGCAGGAGATCTCCTGCCCAACCGCCACCGGCCGCATGCACATCGTGGGCATCGTGGCTCACATTATGATCGACGTCGTGATCGAAGTCGTGCCCACTGTCGAAATCGGATCCGTCGCCGGCGTCATGGTCCGCCCCGGCGAGGACAGAGAACACCAACAACCCACCGCCAATGATCGCCGCGAAGATGTAGATCCCCAACATGTCAGCTCCCCTTCCCCACGGCTTGAACCCTTCCGAATCTGCCGGTCCTGTCGGCCCCCGGCAAGCAGACCGGAAACCGGAGGGCCGCGGTGCGGCTTGCCGACGCGAAGCGGGGCCCAGTCTCCCGGGCCCCCGCTCGAATCGCGACACCGCGTAGGCGTGTCAGCGGCCGATCGTGTCCAAAGGCATTTCGATCGGTGGAGTCGGAATCACCGTCGTATCAGGGTCGATCGGCCCGGATTCACCCGGCTCCGTCGGCTCCCACAGGACGTCGAGGAACTCCTCCGCGATCGCCTCCAGATCGAGGGGAACGAGGGCCGTGTCGTCGCGGCCCTGTACCCGCTCGAGATTCACGCGCGCCTTCTCATACCCCTCGTCCAGCGCCATCGCCCGACCGAAGGCCTCGGCCGCAGCCGCGAAGTAGCCGGACCGCTCCAACACGATCCCCAGGTTGTTCTGGAACACCGGGATGTCGTCGCGGAGCTGCACGGCACGTGCGAGTGGCGGCAGCGCCTCACCGAACCGGCCGGCTCGGAGATAGACCAAGCCGAGGTTGTTGGCCGACCACGCGTCACCCTCGTCCAGACGCAGGGCCACTTGGAATGCCTCGATCGCGGCGTCGATCTCCCCCATCTCGTCGCGGACGAGTCCCATCACCCGATGGCCATCTGCCGCCGTCGGATCGATGCCGATTGCGCGCTCGACGTAGGGCACCGCCTCGCCGGCTCGACCCGCGCGCGTCAGCACACGACTCAGATTGAGCAGGCTCTTGACGTGATCGGGATCGCGCTCGAGCGCCGCGGTCAGCGCCCGCTCGGCCGTCTCGAGATCCCCGTGCTTCGACGCCGCCAGGCCGAGCATGTAATGCCCCCAAGCATTCTCAGACTTTCGGCCCACGTACGATTCGAACATCAGGGTCGCTTCCCGGTACTTCCCCGAGTGGTACGCAGTTTCCGCTTCCTCGAAGCTCACGTTCTCGGGAACCGTGAACTCGGGCTCGGCCGGCGCGCTCGGTTGAACCGCCGCCACAGGTACCATCACATTGGCAACCGGCTGCACCGCGAATTCCGATGCCACCTCGGTCGATCCGCTGCGAGTCTCCGGGCCGTCCCCACCACACCCCGTCAGGAGATAGGCGAGCACGAGAACCGTGGTGACCGAGAGATCTCCAAGGCGGTCCTTCACCCGCTGCGAGAGAATGCTGGTGCGTGTCATGAGTGCCTCCCCGTTGCTGTGGCGCCCCGCAGGCGCCTGGTGACTGTTGGCGGTCACCCACGTCAAAAGCAGCAGGGGGGCCAACCCAACCGTCCGATCGCGAGAGGCTGTATATAGCGTTGTTATGAAATGAGTTAGCCGGGCAGCTGCCACGTCTGGAGACGCTCGAACAGCATCGAATGTGTCCGAGCGGACACATGAACGAACCGCCTGCTGTGTCCGAACGGACACATGGGGTTACCTGCTGGTGATGCCGTGTCGGCGCATGATCTTGAGCAGGCTCGCGTGGTCGGCGAGGCCCAGCTCCTTGGCCGTGTTGGTGATGTGCCAGTCGTTTCGCTCCAGCGCCGCGACGACGATCTGTCGTTCGGCCTCCGCCTTGCGTTCCTGGAACGTGCGCGGTTGTTCGGCGGAGGGTAGAACCCTCGCGGTGGTCTGGAGGTCGGGCGGGACCGCCGCCACGCCGATGCGATCGCCGTCGGTGGCGATGATCATCCGCTCCACCACGTTGCGAAGCTCGCGCACGTTGTTGCGGCGCCAGTCGTGGGCCATGAGGAGAGCCACGGCCTCTGCCTCGACCGTCTTGGGGCGAATACCGAGTCGGGCACAGAGACGGTGGGTCAGGTGGGCAACGAGATCTGGCACGTCGGAGCGCCGATCGCGGAGCGGCGGCACTGACAGCGTGTGGACGTTGAGCCGGAACAGGAGATCCTGCCGGAACCGTTTTGCCTCCACCTCCTGCTCCAGGTCGCGATTCGTGGCCGCCACTACACGAGTATCGACCACGATCGTTCGACTCCCCCCGAGCCGCACGATCTCGCGTTCCTCGAGCACTCGCAGGAGCTTGGCCTGGGCCGCTGCCGGCATCTCGGCAATCTCGTCCAGGAATAACGTGCCCTCACGCGCCAATTCGAACGCGCCACGCCTGGTCTGATGCGCACCGGTGAACGCACCGCGCTCGTGTCCGAACAGCTCGCTCTCGATGAGGTTCTCCGGAAGCGCCGCACAGTTGACCGCGATGAACGGTCGCCGCTCGCCAGGGCCCAGCCGGTGCAGCTCCCGCGCGACCAACTCCTTACCGGTCCCGCTCTCGCCCACAACGAGGATAGGGCTTGGAATCGGTGCAAGACGAGCCATCGCTGCTTTGAGATCCCGCATCGGCCCGCTGGTGCCGATGAGCGACGAGGTGTCGAGCAACTGCGCTCGCAGTGCGGCGACCTCACCCTCCAACCGGCCACGCTCCACGGCATTCTGGATCTCGTGCACGACCTTCTCCATCGACTCGGCCTTGTCGATGAACGCATACGCGCCGAGGCGCACCGCCTGGACGCAGCGCTCGTAGTTCCCGGTGCCCGTGTACACGATCACGGGAACGCGCAGTTCCCGCTCGCTCATCGCTCGCAGGAGGTCGAAGCCGTCCATCCCCGGCATCTCGAGATCGAGAATGACACAATCGACGGCTTCCTCGAGCAGCAGGTCGAGGGCCGCCTGCCCGCCGTCGGCCGTGAGGCTCTCGAACTCCCCTAGGCGTCGCAGGTCGTAGGCATACTGCTCTCGCATTGGCGCTACGTCATCGACAACGAGGACGGTGATCACGTCACGTTCTCCTTCGCGGGCGGCGCGGCGGGCAGCTCGATGACCACTCGCGATCCCGCTCCCCGTTCGGTCATCACCCGCAAGGTACCGCCCAAGTCGAGCACCAGCCGACGCACGATCGAGAGGCCGAGACCGGTGCCGCCGGATTTCGTGGTGTAGAAATCCTGAAACGCCCGATCCAGTTCCTCGCGGGTCATGCCCTTCCCCGTGTCGGCGACCGTGACCCGCACCGACGAACCGGGTGCGCCTTCGCCGACGGACTCGGTGGCGACGAGGACCTCACCCCCACCGTCCGACAGGCTCTCCACCGCGTTGCCCACGACGTTCTCGACGATGCGGCGCACGGCCACCGGATCGCCCACCACCAGCTGAAGGTTGGGCTCGAGACGAGCGTTCACCCGCCTGGTCTCCCCGGCGGCGGCGCGCGCAACATCGGCCACGATGCCGTTCACGTCACAGGTGCCCTGCCGGAGCGCCGGAGTGAGCCGTGCATAGTTCGCCGACAGGCCCTCCAAATAGGCTATACCCTGCTCCAGGGTCTGCGACCGCTCGCGGAACACCCCGACCAGCTCTTCGGGCCGCTCCCGAGCCACTTCCTCGAAATGCCGCAGCACGTTCCTGATCGGGGTGAGTCCGTTCTTGATGTCGTGGTTGATCTGCCGTGCGAGATCCCCCACGGCGGCCCGACGTTCGGCCTCACGTAGTCGCACGATGCTGGTGCGAAGTCGTTCTGTCATCGCGTCCAACAGCCGAGCGAGGTCACCGATCTCGTCGCGTCGATCCACGTCAAAGACCACATCGAGCCGATCCAGGTCGAGCCCCTTCGTCCTGTCCGCGAGCTGCGCGATGGGACGGCTGATCCGCGCCGCGAGCCACAGCGCGGCCAGCATGGCGATCCCTGCCATGGCACCGGCGACGGAGAGGAACCAGCGGTCCACGCTGCCGAGGAGCCGCCCGAGCGGCGTGGGATCGAATCCCACCGCGAGCACCCCTGCGTCCACGGTGACCGCGTCGCCGTCACGCCGCAGCAACGGAATGGGAAAGCTCGACCCCGAAAGCGGCGAGCCAATCGCCAACGCGGACCCGGCTTGCACCAAGGTGTCGGTCCCATTCACAATGGTGATGCCAAGCGGTCCCTCCCCTACCAGTCGTGCCCAGAACGATTCCTCGGCTTTCATCCCTCCGATCAACGTGAGGCTGCGGCTCCCAATCTGGACCGAGTCGCTCAGCACGATCGCGAGAAACGTCGTGTCCGGTGTGCGGGTTTCCGTGAGCGACGGAGCGCCCGATCGGGCGAGGGCCAACGGGAGGCCGGGATCGAGCTGGCCATACGCGTTCCGAAAGTGTCCCGACGAGACGATCCGTCCATCGGCGTCCTGGACCTGCAGCATGGCCAGGCCGGCGGTTCGCATTGCCGACATCGCATAATCCAGCACGTAACGTTGGTCTGCCGATCCGGTGAGGGCGAGACGGAACCGGTTGTCCGCGGCGAGGTCGGTCCCGAGTTGAGCGAGTCGCCCAGCGATGTCCGCACCGAGGCGGAGGATCTCTGTCTCGACGAGCGCAGCCATGGCAGCGGAACGGTTACGGTATTCGTCGCGTAGCCGTTCGCGCATCTCGTGGCGAACACCGATGGCAAGGGTCGCAACCGGCACCAGCGCGAGGACGAGCGTCGCCGCCACCAGTCGACCCCGAAATTTCACCTCAGCCTCACCGCGGGGATGCCGAAACCGTCCACCGCGATGTGGGCGATTCCGCGACGGACGATCAGCGTGCGCCGCACATCGATGAGCGGTACTGCCCCCACCCTTTCGAGCGCCTGCACCGTGCATGGATCGGCGAGCCGACGCGGAACCGCTACCAGGTACCCCTGATCCCGCCCGTCGTCGAGACGAGCCAGCAGATCCTCGCGTGACACGCCGAGTCCGGTCAACCGGCGGTCGGCCGAGAGCGCGACAATCCGCTCGGCCAAGGACCGTCCAATCGGATCGTCACGATCGTAGAGGATGTGCAGGCTGGAGTCCGCTTCGGCCCGGCCCGAGTCAGGTGCCACCGCCTTGCACTCCGCAACCGCCCTCGGCCATTCGGCCGGGTCTGCTGGCCGGGCCGCCGCTGGAACTACATCACGCGCCAACGCCACACGTTCGTCCGCGAGTGCTGTTGCGGAGACCCACGCGCTCGACGCAAAGACGTAGGTACGGTCCCAGGGAAGCGTGACAACGTCGAACCCCGGCAGGCCAGCGGCATAGTCCGCCACGGCCGGAACATCGGTCACCAACATATCCGTTCCGCCATCGAGCACGTCCCGCAGATCCGCGCCGGCGACTCGCCGGAACGCGAGCACAGGTGAGCGAGATCCTCTCGCCGGTGCCACGAGGATCCCGTCGGGACTGAGGCCTGCTATGCGGTACGGACCCGACCCCATCGGGATACCGCCACCCGGACCGCCAATGCGGATGGCGGCACGCGGCTGGGCCAACGCGTCGAGCGACGACCCGTCGGGCACCCGGACGGTTACACGCCCATCCGCCGACACGGTCGGCAGCCACTCGTCGCGCGGCAGCGGCCATGCCGACACGACCATCGCCGCCGTTAGCGGCGCCCCGTCCCAGAGCGACGCATCGGACCGCACACGGAACGCCCACCGCTCGCTCTCGCGGAGCCACGCTACCGCAAGGCCCGGCTGAAGGACCCCCGTACAATCGAGCCGAACGAGTGATTCGTAGAGGTGTGCGCCGAGGAGCGCCTCCGAGAAGTTCACGGGTCCCTCGGCGCGGCCCACCATCACCGGATCGGTGAGCGCAATGCGGATCGTGTCGGGGGCATTCGCTAACGGAGAAACGATGTCACAACTCGTCGCCGACGCGGTCGGTGCCGGCGGCGAAGCAGGTGGCGCTCCGGCGCATGCGGTCGCCACCACGAGCGCCAGCATGCCGCCGATCCGGCAGTGCAGAGCCGTG
>Ga0224497_10000090_pt1 | contig 74319 bp, 87 predicted proteins | sample SF_Jul11_sed_USG_4_FD_167970 | JGI IMG/M metagenome (GOLD analysis project Ga0224497, IMG submission 167970) | Sediment microbial communities from San Francisco Bay, California, United States - SF_Jul11_sed_USGS_13 | ecosystem: Environmental > Aquatic > Marine > Sediment | place: USA...
CTTTCCACATTCTCCGTATTGTTTACAAATTTTTGGATTGTCAATAAGATGTAAAATTGAATTACCAATCTGAATTGTATTTCCAAAATCTACTAAAAGACCATCTTTTTTATTTTCAATAATATCTGAAATGGGTGGGATATTACAAGCTATGACAGGTTTTCCTTGTAACCATGCCTCTAAGTACACAAGACCAAAGGATTCACTTTTAGATGGCATTACAAATATATCACAAGCATGATACGCATTTGTTTTTGTCTCATCACTAACAGTACCTAAATTAATTATCTTATCTTTGCGGAATTTTGGTATAGTAGAAAAATAATTGATAAATTCCTTACTATCTGGACCAATTAAAAGAAGAGTTACATTATCATGACTTTTCCAAACAATATTCATAGATTCCATAAGGTGTATGACTCCTTTGGTAAATGATTTAGAACCTACAAATAAGATAATTTTGTGATTAGTAGGAATGGAAAATTCATTGTAAAATTTTTCTTGATCATGATGAAAATCTTTTTGTTCGGATAAAACAGGCGAAATAACTGAAATTTTGTTTTCATTAATTCCATATTCTTTTAAGATATTTTTTTCCGAATTTGAAATTACAAAAATACCATTTGAATTATTAAGAATTGTAAGTTTTACTGAAGTAAAATAAAGTTCGGGAAACCCTTGATGAATGAATGGTGTAACAATTATTGGAATATTCCATTTTCTAGCTGCAACATATGCAGGAAGTATATGATCATATGGAAAAGAAGTTACATAAATTAAATCATAATCAATTTGTTTTGATACTAATTCGGTCCACATTTTTGGAGAAAACGGACCAGGATAGTTTGAAGGAATGGAAAATTTTTCCAGTTTAACATCGTGTGCAATTTGGCTTGGAACCAAAAAATCAAATCTCTTAATTTCATAATTAAGAGAATAATTATTTTTTATTGTCCTTGCATTTTTATCCCAAAATGCCTTGATATCGAAAGCATTAGTAGTGTATATGGTTATTTGATGTTTCTTTGAGAGATGATCCATGAAAGTTTTTGTTAATAGTTCAGAACCTCCTATAACTGGAAAAAATCTTTGTATCACACATAAAATTTTCATACAATGTTTGTGTTAAGATTCAATTAAAATTTCTATCTTGTTTTTATATCCGAAGAATATTTGCTTCAAACCACTCATATGTAAGTTTCAAGCCATCATTTAATTTCACTGTGGGTTTCCAACCTAATTTTTTTATCTTAGAACAATTTGCTACCATATTTGGAATATCTTTTGTTCTTGATAATGATTTTTTTGATTTAATTTTAATGTCTTTATTTGCAATTTTGATAAGTATTTTACATAGATTCTCTATAGAGAAACTTTTTCCATATCCTATATTGTATGAATTAAAGCCTCTAGTGTTATGTAAGAGAATTTCAAGTCCCTTGATCACATCATCAATATAAAGAAAGTCTCTTTTTGGTTTGATGTTTCCTAATTCAATTGTATTTCCTTGTAATAATTGTTTAATAATTTTTGAAGTTACCAAATGTTTTGGACTGTTGGGCCCATAAATAGAAAACAGTCTTGCTGTTGATATATCTAGACCATATGTTTTTGAATATGATTCACATAAAATTTCTCCGCCAAGTTTACTTGCAGAGTAAATTGAGGTTGGTTGTTTAGGATGATTTTCTTTGATTGGTATTTGTTTCGGATTGCCAAATACATGACTAGTACTAAGATAGATAAATTTTGAATTTTTTTTCCTTGCAATTTCTAAAAGGTTTTGTGTTCCAAGGGTATTAACTTGAAAAGCTTCTGTGGGGAAATTATTACAATAATTTACATCAGTTAATGCTGCTAAATGTACAATGCAAAAAATCTCTTTTGGTGTGTCTTTAATTGAAATATTTTTAATATCTATTTTAATTTGAGAAATATCCGAGTCGGATACTATTTTATTTGAAATACCAACAACATTAAATTTATTTTTAAAAGATTTTGTAAAATGAGATCCTATGAATCCACTATGACCCGTCAGAAGAATTGTTTCCAGAATGGATAAAATAATTTAAAACCCCATAAATCTTTTTGAATAACTTTTTATTTATAAAAACAATCAAGCAGGCGGGGATTATAATAAAAAGAGCATTAATTACAGGAATAACTGGACAAGATGGTGTTTATCTTGCTCAATTCCTTTTGAAGAAAGGATACAAAGTTTTTGGGACATATAGGCGATTATCTACTCCAAATTTTTGGAGATTGCATTATCTAAACATATTTGATAAGGTTACTTTGATTCCAGCAGATATTAGAGATTCTAGATCGATATCAGAGGCATTAATAAAATCAAATCCTGAAGAAGTCTATCATTTATCAGCACAAAGTTATGTCGGAGTCTCATTTGATCAACCAATCCAAACAGGGGATATCACTGGATTTGGGGTGGTAAGACTGTTAGAAGAGATAAAAAAATTCAATGACAAAATTAGGTTTTATCAGGCATCTTCTAGTGAAATGTATGGACATGAACAAAGTCCTATAAAAAATGAAGTAACGCCTTTCAAACCATCTAGTCCATATGCAGTAGCAAAGCTATATGCATATTGGATGGTTAATTTGTATAGAGAGGCTTACGGTATACATGCAACAAATGGTATTTTGTTTAATCATGAATCACCATTGAGAGGATTAGAATTTGTAACTAGAAGGGTTTCAAATGGAGTAGCTAAGATATGGCTAGGATTAGCAAAAGAGTTAAAGCTCGGAAATTTGAATGCAAAAAGAGATTGGGGGTATGCACCTGAATATGTAGAGGGGATGTGGAAAATGTTACAGCAGAAAAAACCTGATGATTATGTATTGGCTACAAATGAATCACATTCTATAAAGGAATTAGTTGTAGAGGCATGTAAAGTAGCTGGCATTCCCATCTCAAAAATAAAAACTTCAAAAGATCACTTTAGACCATTTGATGTCCAGCATTTACAGGGAGATTATTCAAAGGCAAGAAAAAAAATAGGTTGGAAGCCAAAGACTAAATTTAAAAAATTAGTTAAAATGATGGTAGAAGAAGACATTTCTAGATGGGAGAGATGGTTAAAAGGAGAATATTTTTTCTGGGATGCAGCAACATCGGGAGAAGATTCTCAAATTATTGCCAAAAAAATTCATCAGAAAAATAAATAAAATCTTTGTTGAATTAGATTTTTTAATTGTTTAAAGTTTAATGTATTTCTATATTTATAAGGATATTTCATTTTTTGAATTGAGGGTTCAGTTATATCAAAAATTTTTTTGACATCCTCGGTGTTCAAATTTTGTATCCATTTGTTTTTTGTTTTTTTCCTTATTTTAGGAAATAATTGTTCAAAGTTTTCTGGAATCTCTAAGCTACAAAATTGAAATATTTCTTTAACAATTTTTTTTGGATTTTTCAAAAATTCTTCATAGATAACCGTTTTAAACTGATTAGGATTCTGTATTGAAAATTCATGAATTACTTCTGTTATTTCTTTATATTGCCAAGCTCTTTTTTGTATAGAACCTAATTCTTCATATTTTTTAACATCTAAAATAGGAATTCCAGTATCAAATGAGCCTTCTTTTGTAGCTCGAGTAATCATAGAACTGACCACTGAATGCGGGTTTCGAGCAATGTTAATAAAAATGGCATCTGGAAATATTTTTTTAATTGCATTTAATCTCATTATGTTTTGAGGTGCCTTGTTGAGAAATCTAGATTTTTTTTGTCTAATAATTACTTCAGAAAGTATTTTTACTAAATTGATTTGTTTTTCTTTGGGAATGCTTTCAATAAATTTATTCCCGAAATATTGTCTCCAAAATGTTTCACCCTCAATTGGGAATGATCCTGGAGGTAAATTGTCAAATCTTTCAGGGTTTAGATCGGCTCTACCAAAAACTGCTAAACGATGCTCATCCCTTGGAATTTTTTTATTCTGTTCAGTTAATCGTGAAAAATAATTTTTTAATTGTTCTTTTTCTTCTTTTGAGATCCATAACTTGAGATCATCTACACCAAACCATGCCAATTCAGGATGAGCGCATAGGGTTTGATGTAATAATCCAGTTCCTGAGCGTGGAACTCCTATAATGAAAATTGGTTTGTCTATTTGATAATATTTGGAGTCCATATTAGATTCATCTTATATTAAAGAATATCAAGTCACTTAATTTTATTATTATAATTTAAAGGGATACTTCATTTTATCTATAGAGTCTTGTACTATATCAAAGATTTTTTGTTGATCTTCTTGGGTTAATTCAGTCTTCCATTTTTCAGTAGTATCCCGAATTTTTCTAGGCATCATTTGAGATATGGGTTCAGGAACCTTGAGTTCACAAAATTCCAATATGCTCTTTAAGCTCATTTCTGGTTTTGAAATAAAATCTTCATAAATTATGGTCATAAAATTTTCTGAATTTTGTTGCTTTAAAAATTCTAAAGTATAATTAGTAATATCTTTGTACCCTTGTGCATAATACTTTATTAATTCATTATTTTTTAGGCTGTTTTGAAAATTTAATTTATTCTCTTTAATCGCCCAGTCTATATTGAATTGACCTTCATTTTTTGTTCTTGTCAACATTGAAGATATAACAGAACGTGGATCTCGGGCAATGTTAATGAATTTTGCATCAGGAAAAATTTGTTTTATTGCAAATATTCTAACAGTATTTTGTGGTGCTTTATTCAAGAATCTGGATTTACCTTGGGTTAATAATATTTTATTAAGTATTTTTTTTAAATCTCTTTTTTTATCTGAAGAAATTTTGGATTCATAAAATTGGATGTAGCGTCTCCAGAAGGATTCAGCTTCAATAGGTATCTTAGAAGTGCCTTCTAGAGGTTTTGCTTGGTTAAGGCCAAAAACAAATAATGAACCTTCTGTTCTAGGAATTTTTTCATTGTTCTCTTTCATTTTTAAAAATTTTTTGCAAAATTTTTCTTGTTCATCTAATGGAATTAAAAATTTAAGATCTTCATGAGAAAACCATGCAAGATCTGGATGCATAGACATTATTATGTTTAACATGGTAGTTCCAGATCTAGGAACACCAATGATAAAAATTGGTTTTTTAATTGATTCATAATTGTAAAATTCTTCTTGATTTTTTGGTCTTAGATTCTCATGTTTAAGAGAGTTTATTTTGTAAGATTTAACTAATTCATCATAGTGTGAGATAACTTCTTTGGGTTTTCCTATTTTTAAAATTTTACCCTTATCAATTAGAATAACACGATCAGATAAATCTGAAATCATATTAATGCTATGAGTTGTATATACAATTGTTTTCTTTTGTTTTTTAAAATTCAGAAATACTTCAAAACTTTTTTCTTTAAAGACAGCATCACCTACTGCTAATACCTCATCAACTAAAAGAATGTCAGGATTGATTTGGATTGCTGTAGAAAATGCTAATCGAGATCTCATTCCTGTAGAGTAATCTTTGAGTTTTAATTTACGAAATTTTTCAAGTTCTGCAAATTTTATTATACCATCAATTTTTTTCTTTATTTCATTTTTGGTAAGTCCTAAAAGGAGTCCATATATTAGGATATTTTCTTCTGCATCTAATTCTTTTTTAAATCCTGTTCCAATTTGCAGTAATGGTGCTAAATATCCATTAATTACTACAGAGCCTGAATCAGGCTGATAAATGCCCGAAATAGTCCTCAGTAATGTTGTTTTACCACTTCCATTTAGTCCGATTATTCCTATTGTTTCACCCTTTTCTATTGTAAGAGAGATATTATCAAGGGCTAAAATTTGATTTGAAGGTTTATTGGGCAGATGAGATTTTTTTGAAATGTTTTTGTTTTTATTTAGATCGAATTTCTTAGATACATTTGATAGTTGTATTGCAATAGAATTCAACTTTATAGCTTCTCCACGATATTGTGTTCCAATTTTTTAAACATTATAAATCCAATAAATAAAATTCCAAAGACAAAAATTGTCGTATAAAACCATTCTACTAATTCAGGAATTTGATTAAAAACTATAATTTTATGTGCCATTTCAACAATCTGTCCAAAGGGGTTTATTTTTTGAATATCCAAAAGCATTCCTTCAACTTCGGTTGTATACCAAAAAATCGGAGATAGAAATAGTAAGGCATAAACGAAGATGGTCCAAAATTGCTTGAGATCTTTAATATATACATACAATATTGAGAGAATGTAATTCATTCCTAGTACAAGTAATAAAAATAATATTAACAGTATAGGGAGATATAAAATATTCCAACCAGGGGTAAAATCAAAAACTGGCATTAATCCAAAAAGTACTCCTAGTTCAACAAATAATAAAATACAAGTTGTTGTTGTTGCAATAACTGGAAATAGTTCCTTTTTTATTTTAAGTGATTTTAAAAGAGAAGAATTTTCTTGTAAACTTCCAAGCCCTGTTGTGGTTCCTCTGGAAAATAAATGGTAAAAGAGAACTCCAGTAATTAGATAAATTCCAAAATTTTCTTTTGGTATTTCCCTAATGCTAGAAAAAACAACAAACAATATCAGAAACATTAGTAATGGTTCTAGTCCAGTCCAAACCAATCCAAGATAACTTCCTTTGAATCTGAGCTTAATATTCATCCATGAAAAATGAAGAATCAAAGAACGTTTATCCAACAATTCAATCAATGGGAATTTAACCAAATCTGCTCTGAATTCCTTTGTAAAATATCATATTATATTTCTGATTGCTAAAATTAGGCTGAAAATAGATGATTTATCAGAAAATATCTAAAAATTTAGTATCATAGTTTCTTTTTTATAAAATCAATAGATTTGATAGGAGATGGGTCTATTTCAGATAGTACAGCATTATAAATTGAGCAATAGTCTAAGAGATATATCAAATTGATAATTTTTGATAATATGCTTCCTTGAACTGACATAACTATTCTAAATTCAATTCCTTGTTTCTGAAAATATTCCTTTAAGATTTTCCACCTTTCTTTTGTTTTAATGTGGTCATCTTTACCTTCAATTAATATAGGTTGCAGATTTGAGCTTTGTTCCCATGCAACTATTCCATTATGACATGATTCAACTACATCCTCTACCATGATGTGTCTTTTTGAGTTCTCTTGAATTGAGTTTTTGAATCTTATAGCTGCAGATTGTAAACCCCAAGGATAATAGACCAACGGTATACCTGAAATCCATTTGGCCAAAGATAGTGAAGGGTTGTTTTCATTCAAGTTAGATGATGAAATTAATTTTTGAGTATTTTCTAATATCTTTATTGATTGTGTGACATCTTTTTTCTTTATTGGTATAACAGGCTCTAAGATCTTTATCATGGAGTAAAGGAATACAGGAAACGATGCACGTGGAGAATGATGCATTTCTATTTTACGAAATTCAATATTATTTTTATTACAAAAATCCTGGATTTTTCCACCACTACTAAAGGCAATAATTTTGTATTTTGATTTTGCTGCAGATTTTAATACAGATAGAGTCTCAGCAGTATTTCCAGAGATGCTAGTAGTTATGATCAAAGTTTTTTCATCTATAGTATTTGGCAGATGATATCCTTTAACTATTGAAACATGAGTACTAGTTTGAGACATAAGAGAAGAAAATACATCTCCTAAAGATCCCGAGCCTCCCATTCCTGAAAAAACAATATTATTAATTTCAGAAAAATTAACAGGTTCTAGATTTGAATTATAAGAATCAAAGGCTATTGTAGGCCATTTATCATAAATTTCATACATGTTTTTTGTATCAAATTTTTTTAATGTGTCAAAATTAAACAAGTAATTCAAGTCAAAGAATTTTCCAATATAATGTTTTTAGATACCCGATAAATGAGGTATTCTGTGAATGTTCTTCTTTTATCACAATTTTTTTCATCTACTAGAGGAGGTGGTGAATATCTATTTTACATAATAGCAGAGAGCCTAGCTAATAATAATCACCAAGTATGGATTATCACAAATAAAATTGAAGATGAAAAATATGCTTTACATAAAAATATAAAAATAATTTTTGTACCACCAATTCTAAAATATCAAGGAGGATTACCTCCTTCAATTAGTGATAATATAAAATATCTATGGAATGGAATTCAAGCAGGAGTAAAAGTAGTAAAACAAAACAACATAGATATTATTCATTCAAATAACTTTACACCAGCATTTGTTGGTAGTATTTTATCATTATTAACATCAAAAAAACATGTTACTTCAGTGTGGGATATTTTCACACTTTGTGGTTCTGATTATTGGAAAAGATGGACAGAGCAAACGGGAATATCTAAGATCAATCAATACATAGGTCCAATTTTTGAAAAATTATCTCTAAAAATCAAATGTGATGCATTTCATACAATTAGTAATGCAAGTAAAAATGATTTGATAAAATTTGGTGCAAAAAAACCCATTTATGTAATTCCACCAACAATTAAAAAAATTAAATTAATAGAAAATACATCCAATAATAAACAATTCATTTTCTTAGGAAGGTTAGTTTTTTATAAAAATATTGAAGTTTTGATCAAAGCAATCAAAATTGTAAAAATTCAAGATGATGAAATTAAATTATTTATTGTTGGAGGAGGGCCACAACTTGAAAGAATACAGAGCATTATAACAAATCATGGTCTTCAGAATAACATTATTGTTAAAGGGTATGTAGATACAAAAGAAAAATTTGAACTTGTTTCACAATCAAATGCATTACTATTTCCAAGTGTATGCGAAGGATTTGGATTGGTGATTTTAGAAGCATTTTCTCAAAAAAAACCTGTGTTGGTTTCAAACATAGGACCAATGTCAGAGATTATAGAACATGAGAAAACGGGTTATGTTTTGGACTCAGATGATGAAAATATTTGGGCAGAACATATTATAAGATTAGCAAAAAATTTTGATGAATCAAAACAGATGGGTGAAAATGGCAATAAAGTACTAAAATCAAGGTATAATCTTGATGTTATGTATGAGAAATTAATTCAGATGTATAGTAATATTCTATGACATAAATTTTGTTTGGTATATTGATAATATGGATATTTTAGGAATGGAATATAGCTCAAGATTTTCTTTAATTAAATATTTTACATAGAAAAAGAATCAAAGATATAATTGAAAAATAATCATTCAAACATGTCAGATTCAAAATCTATTTCTTGGATTATTTTCTTGTTTTCTGTAACAATTGTATCGATTAGTTTTATTTCAGTTGTTTTTCCTGCACTAATTTTAGTTTCAAACACAATAATTGTACCAGGAATTGAATCAGTTACTCCAGATCCCTACGAACCAGGAGTCTGGTCAGCAGGATTAATTATATCCAATATTATCATTTTTGGTTTAACATTTTTGTATTTTAAGAACAAACTTCCAAGATCAATATTGGATTTTTTTAAGAAATTATTTAAATTTGAGGTTTCGAAAAAAATAGCTTTTATTTGTATTACAATATTACTAATGATATACATTTCTGCAAGCATATCAGAATTATCAACTGAAGAAAAATTTGAAGACTATAACAATGTCAAAAATAGAGTAGAAGGATGGTCAGTAGATCAGGCTTTAGGATCATTTGAACCTCATGTAAGATATTTTCTAATTTCAACTTCGATGATGTTATTTGGAAATTTCAAAGTAATTCCACTTCTAGCAAGCATTGTATTACTAATTATGATTTATTTTACTACAAAAACTATTGCTCAGAAAAGGTTTGCAGGAATTGTTTCGATGGTTATTGTATTACAAAGTAATTTATTTCTGACATATGATACATCTGTTGCTTACACAAATTTTTGGATATTATTTTATCTTTTATCGTTATTTTTTGTTTTCAAGTTTTGGCCCTTATCACCTGTATCTTATCTTCTTTCAATTTCAGCAAAAGCACTTACAGTAACCTTTTTACCAATGTCAATATTTTTTATTCTAAGAAGTCAAATTTCAAAAAAACAAAAAATACTTGCTGCAGGAATAACTGCTGCAATAATAATTGTGGGCGGAGTGGCAACGATGGGGAGCAATTTATCACCTACTACAGAAACAGAAGAAGAGTTTAGTGTAAAAGAGTTTTGGATGGGTTTTACATCTTTTTCATATCAGCTAAGATTTGATGGGCTTGTAATTTTATTTATGATTCCACTAATTGTAGGACTATTTTTATTGTCAAAAAGTGGAGTAAAAAATGCAGAATCAATTATGGTGTTAATTGCAGGAATGTTGTTGATTGCACCAATATTGACAGGATTTACCAATCAAACAAATCAGCCATATAGATTTGTACCACTGATAGTATTTTTTGCAATGGGTGTTGGAGTATTGTTATCTAAGAGACAGGCCTGATAAAGGTCCATATTGACTCCAAAGTATCACCTGAAATTGTAGTGTAACCATCATGAGCAAATCTTGCAAGAAGAATAGGCTTTCCATTGATATTATCGTGTAGATTAGTGCTTGCAACTAGTCCCTCAGAATCAAATGATTGAGTTTGTACCCTTCTTATTACCTGATATTGTTTTTCATCAATTGTTATTATGGGATCATTTCCTCTAGATGCTTCAAAATCCAAAAATGAATCAAGTGCTGTGAGATTAAGATTGGTAAATTTAGATGATTCAAGATATGTTACTAGTTGACCATCAGAATTTCTCAAGCTAGTCTGCACAAAGATAAAGATATTATCTTTAATTTCAGTTTCAAAGGAACCAAAAGAACTACCCATTAGTGAGAAGATAGTAAGAAAAAAGATTCCAATAATTACAAATTTGTACACAATGTAATTACCAAAAAGTTCGATATTTAATTTGCTGTTTTTATTGTCTCTTTTCCAAGCAGATGATTATACAAAGAGATAGCCTCTTCCTCATCTTTTGGTCCAACAATTACTGCAGAGCCTTTCTTCATGAAGGTAACTGACATTTCATTTGTTCTAAGAGATAGTCCCAACTCGCCTTGGTTTTCAACTAGAAATCCCTGTTGTTTTGCAGTGTTTGTAACACTGTTAACATCAAGATCAAAAGTACTAGTTGGAGTAATAGAGAAGGTCCTCTTTCCTCTGTTTCTACCACAGAGTTCTTCAAGAATTAATTCTTCTTTTAAAACTTCTTCGGCCTTACCTGTACCACACACAGGACATTCTTCTGCTCTAAATGTACGAGTGTTTGTAAAGTCTAGATTCTCAATGTCTATGTGTAAAATTTTATCTGACAAGCTTGGTTTTTTGCCTAAAATTACTTTAACTGCTTCTGCCACTTCAATTCCTCCAACTATAGATAAGATGGAAGGATGCACTCCCTCGATACTACAGGTAGGCATCAAGTCCTCATCTAGAGCTGGAAACATACAATGATAGCATGCACTAGTTCTTGGGAGTATTGTAAATATCTGCCCAGAAACTCCTACTGCCGCACCTGTAACAAACGGTATTCCAAATTTTACACATGCCTTGTTTAGGGCATATCTTGCATTAACACTATCAAGTGCATCTATTACAATATCGCATCCTTCAACAACTTCAAGCGCAGTATAATCATTTACAGATACTGCTAATGCCTCTATCTTACAGTCAGGATTTAATTTCTTTAATTTCTTTGCTGCAACTTCGACTTTTACTTGCCCAATATCATCCTCATCAAACATTGTTTGTCTATGCAAGTTTGATAATTCGATTACATCTCTGTCAACAATTCTTAAAGTACCAACACCCATTGCAGCTAGTCTTGTAGTAATTGGGTTTCCAAGACCTCCAGTTCCAACAACACATATTTTAGCATTTTTTAATTTTAGTTGTCCTTGATAACCAATTTCTTCAAGCATTATTTGTCTTGAGTATCTGTCAAGTTCTTTTGCAGATAATTCCTGTGAACCTCCAGCAACTGCAGGTAGAATGTAGACTTCATCTCCGTTTTTAAGAGGAGTTTCCATACCACCTGAAAACTTTGCATTTTTTCCATTAACGTAAATGTTAATTAAAGAACGTGGAGTTCCATCAGTCTCCAAGACTCTTCTCTTAAAGTCATCACCCATAGATTCAGATATTTTTGTAAAGGCATCTGTAAGTGAATCAGCTAAAATCTCTGTTTTCTTTTCTCCTCCACCTTGATTTAATACAGATGGAATGGTAAATGTGATTTTTGCCATTTAGTTTACTACCGCTGATATTTCTCCCACATCTGCTTTCATTACTTTTGGTTTTTGTAAAACTTGCATGATTGCCTCAGTTGCCTTGAGGCCATTTCCAGTAACATAGCATACAACTTTATCATTTGAATCAATCTTGCCTTGTTCAACCATTTTTTGAAGAACAGATACAGAAACACCACCTGCAGGTTCTGTAAATATCCCTTCAGTCTTTGCAAGTAGTAAGATTGCATCAAGTATTTCCTTATTGTTTGATTCTTCAGCAGACCCGTTGTATTGTTGTAATCTTTTCAGAACATATCTACCATCACCAGGATCACCAATAGCTAAGCTTTTTGCAATCGTATCAGGATTTTCAACTGGAATTACTTCACTACTATTTTTCTTAAATGCATCAACAATTGGAGCACAGCCATGCGGTTGTGCGGCAATCATGTGCATATTTGAAACATCATTAAGTAATGAGATTTGTTGTAACTCTTCAAAACCTTTGCATATTGCATTTAGCATTGCACCACTACCAACTGGAACTATTAATTGATCAGGAACTTGCCAATCAAGTTGTTCTGCTACTTCATAAGCAAGAGTCTTTGAGCCTTCAACATAGTAAGAACGCATATTGATATTTACAATGCCAATGCCTTTACTGTCACCAATTTGTGCAGCTATTCTATTTGCATCATCATATGTTCCATCAACTGCGATATAGTTTGCACCATATGACAATGCTTGTGTAATTTTTGCCATTTCAATATCACTCGGAGCAAAGATGTGACATGGAAATCCACCTTTTGCTGCATGAGCTGCAGTAGCTGATGCTAAATTTCCTGTGGATGCACAGCCAACTGCCGACAATCCAAATTCTTTTGCCTTAGATACTGCAATTCCTGCTGGTCTGTCTTTAAATGAAAATGTAGGATTTACTGAATCGTTTTTGATATAGAGATTTTTCAATCCCAGTTTTTTTCCGAGATTTTCTGCTTTTGTAAGAGGAGTCATTCCAGCATCAATGCTTACAATGTTTGTTTTTTGTTCTATTGGAAGTAACTCAAAATATCTCCAATACGTTTTTTCACGAGTTACAAAAGTATTCTTTGAAACAGAAGGAAAATCATACTTTACATCTAAGGGGCCAAAACAATCATCACAAATATACTTGAAAGTAGATTTGTAATCCTTTTTACATTCTCTACATTGTAATGATATTCTAGCCAAGATATATTCCTCCTTTGTTAGCATACATAAAAAATCCTAATATCAAGTTAAGTAATACTTAATTTAAAGAGATAAAAAATATAGTGATAATTCTTGTTCCATGCAAGTAAATACACAAAAAAATTATATTTTTACAAAAAATCAATGAAAAATTATATTTTTATGGATTTTTTAGTTTCGAGGAAGGTTTTTAGTGATTTTTAGAAAAGAGATTTTGTGAATAGGAACAAAATTTCCATTCCAATAGGAATTGGAATTGTTGTAATAATAATTGCAGTAATCTTTGGCACATATGAAAAATCAGAGAACATAGAAGTTGAGGATGTCTTTGATAAGGAATTAAGACCAGAAGAAGTAAATCCAGAAATTCAGAAAAAATTAGATGAGATTGAAGAGATTAATTTAGAAAATGATTATTCGCCAAAACCAAGAGAGTGGATCACATCAGGACCATTCCAGATTGATCGAAGCAAATATGCTTTAGGTGAAAAAGTTTTTCTCAGAATTGGAGGATTAGGTTTTGATGAAAAGGGTCAGGTAGCCTTTATGAGACCGTTAAATGATACTCATTACTCTGTATATCTAACAATACCTTTTGATGGCGCAAAGAAGGATGCATTCAATTACTATATTGACCCCCAGCTTTCAAAAGCTAGAGGACTGTGTTCGGTAGATGATGTATTAGGAAAATGGGCAGTTGTTTTCAGAGGAACTGATTATTCAAATCTATACTTTGAGATCATAGATGAGTTTGTTCCAGGAACTGAATCTAGTTTCGAGCCTGTTTGCTAGATTACTTTTCTAATTTGTTGTGAAAACAAACTTTTTCTCCAAGATGGCATGCAGGTCCTGATGGTTCAACCAGATAAATAATTGCATCAGAATCACAATCAACTAAAATATCTTTAATTTTTTGTGTGTTACCAGATTCTTCACCTTTCATCCAAAGCTTGTTTCTTGAACGACTCCAAAACCAAGAGTTGCCAGTTTTTTTTGCAAGTTTTAATGACTCTTTGTTTGAGTATGCTAGTGTAAGAATTTCCTTTGTATTTGCATCCTGAACTATAACTGGAACCAGTCCCCCACTCTTTTCAAAATCTATATCTTCAATGGATTTTTCCATAAAAATATTCTAAGAGTATTCCTTATAATCTTACAGGAATTTCTTTGTACTTGAGATATTTTTTTACACCATTTACTCCATGTGCTTCATAGTGAAATATTGATGCTGCCAAGGCTGCATCAACATTTGATTTCTTGAAAACATCAACCATATCATTAGGTTTTCCACATCCACCAGATGCAATTACGGGAATAGAAACAGAAGCAACAATATTTTTTGTAAGCAATATATCATAACCATCTTTTGTGCCATCTTTATCAATACTGGTAAGAAGGATTTCTCCTGCGCCAAGTTTTTCTGCCTGTTTTGCCCATTCAATGGCATCAATACCAGTTTCCTGTTTTCCCCCATAAATGAAAACTTCAAACCAGAATCGTTTATCATTCTCTGAAAAGACGTTTAATTCATTTTTTATATTATAATTTCTTTTTGCATCAATTGCTACTACAACGCATTGTCGACCAAATAATTTCATCAATTCAGTGATTATTTGAGGATTTTTTATGGCACCAGTATTGATTCCAACTTTGTCAGCACCATTAAGAAGAATGTTTCTTGCATCTTCTAATGATTTTACACCACCACCAACGGTAAACGGAATATTAATAACAGAAGCAACCTTTCGGACCAATTCTTTGATGGTTTCTCTTTGTTCATCAGATGCAGTAATGTCTAAAAAAACAAGTTCATCTGCACCCTCATTACTATACTTTTCAGCAAGCTCAACAGGATCTCCTGCATCTTTTATAGATTTAAAATGAAGTCCTTTTACAACTCTACCATTTTTTACATCAAGACATGGAATAATTCGCTTTGTTAAAGTCATGCGATTTTCTTTGCCTCCTCAATTGAAATCTTGTTTTCATAAAGTGCTTTGCCAAGTATAACTCCAAATGCATTTTTTTTCTTAACATCTAAAACATCTCTAAGATTTGAAATACCACCACTAGCAATAACGTTGGCATTTTTCAATTTACAAGATTGTTCTAAAAATTCTAGATCTGGTCCTTCCATAGTTCCATCACGATTTACATTGGTTAGTAAAAATTCAGTAAATCCCATTTCAAGAAATTCTTTAATTGAATCAATTAATTTAATGTCAGTTTTATCCTGCCAACCATGAATTACAATCTTACCATCTTTATGATCAACTGATATAACAATTTTTTTTGGCCCTAAAGACAAAAGCAGTTTTTTTAGCAATTCTTGATCTTTAAAGGCCAAAGTTCCAAGAACTATTCTGTTTGAAATTTTTGCAACATCTAAAATTAATGACTCATCCCTTAAACCCCCAGCAATTTCAACCGGAATTGAAATTTGTTTAAGGATTTTTTTGATGAGGGAAATATTAGAACCAATTCCCAAAGTTGCATCTAAATCTACTATATGAAGCAGATCAGCACCGTTTGCTTCCCATTTTTTTGCAATTTCAATAGGATTGTTGCTGTATATCGTTTTTTGTTTGGGATCGCCTTTGTAAAGTCGAACTACCTGCCCAGCCATGAGATCAATTGCAGGAATGATTTTCATTTTTTACACACTTTTAGAAAGTTTTTTATCATAATTTTGCCAACAGAGCCGGATTTTTCTGGATGAAATTGGGTTCCAAAAAAGTTGTCCTGCTCAACTACTGCTGGAACTTTGATACCATAATCTGATTCTGCAGTTATTACATTGTTAGAATCAGGTTTAACTCGGTATGAATGAACAAAATAAACCCACGAGTTATTATCAACGCCCTCTAAAATTTTTCCTGGTTTTTTTATTTCCAAGTTATTCCATCCCATGTGAGGTACTTTCATCGAAGACGGTAAAACGATCACTTTACCTTCTATTACACCCAGTCCTTCTTCTTTTCCCTCTTCACTTTTTTCAAAAAACATCTCCATTCCAAGACATATACCTAAAACAGGAGTAGCATCTTTGACAAAATCCTTGAATCCTGTTTTTGAAAATTCAGTAATACTTTTCATTGCAGGATCAAAATTTCCAACACCAGGAAGAAGTAATCCAGAATAAACATTAGGTTTTTCAAAATTTGTAATTACATCAATAGTAGCTCCAGCTTTTTCAAAAGAATTTTTGAGGCTGAAAATATTTCCAGCTCCATAATCAAATATAGCTAAGTTGACCATTACATGGTACCTTTAGTACTAGGAATGCCTTTTTGTTTTTTGTCAAGTGATGATGCTTTTCTTAATGCTACTGCTAGTGATTTTATTGCAGCCTCAACTTTGTGGTGATCATTTTCTCCATATTTTACAGTAAGATGTATACAACTATTAAGATTCTGGAGAAGGGATATGAAAAAGTGCTCCAAATCTTCCTTTGACATGTCTTCAATTTTATTTCGTTTAATTGATAATATTAATTTCCAAAAAGGCCTCTTTATCAGATCAATAGATGTCTCTGCTAGTGATTCATCCATAGGTACAGATGCATAGCTAAATCTAGTAATTCCTCGTCTATCTCCTAATGCCTTATCAATGGCTAATCCTATTGTTATTGCAGTATCTTCAATTAAGTGATGTTCAATTTTATCATTTGATTTTGAGTTGACTTGAAGATCTAACATCCCATGTTTTCCAAAGGAAGTAATTAGATGATCAAGAAAATTGATACCAGTTTTTATGTTTGTTTTTCCACTACCATCTAAATTTACAGAGACCGATACGTTTGTCTCTTTAGTACTGCGGTTAATCAAACTTTTTCTGGCTTTCATATTTTTCACAGGAGATGTAACTTGTTTTATTCTAAATTTAATACCTTCGGAAGTAAATTAATTGAATCTAGAACCAATTTGACACCATTTTGCTCAAATAGTTCTAATTTTTTCTGAGGATCCTTGCTAGTTCCTATTATACCACAAAATATTATATTATAATTTTTCTCAGTAGCCTTTTTTGACATAATAAAATCTTCCATGGAATCTCCTACATAAATAACATTATTGCAATTCATTCCATCAATAGAACAAAGTAATGACTTTGGATTTGGTTTTGCCAAATCTCTTGATTCATCTTCTAAAAATGCTGAATTTTTTAAATCAAATTCATACAGTAAATTTTTTAGTGAGTATTTTACTGATTCTTTTCCTCGTCCAGTAACCATAGAGATTTTAGTTGAAAATTTCTTTTTTAATATATTTAATAATTGACTAGTAAGAATTACCATATCATTTTCAATTAGACCAGATTCTGAAAACTGAGAAGAATAATTGAATAATTTTTTGTAAAGTTCTGGTCCATAAAAGATTTGATCAAAAATTTTGTATAATGTATTTTCATGATGAGTTCCAGGATACGAAAGTTTTTTTTTAATTTCTTTAATATCAACATAACTTTCTAAAAATTTTTCAACAGATAAAATTCCAGAAGAATTTGAATTTTTACTAACTTCTAAAAGAAAATCGTATTGATCTTTTTTTAATTTTTTTGCAGCCACAATTGAAATAATGGTAGCATATGTGAGATCGACTTCGTCATTGAATCCACCAGTAGATTTGAAGCAATCTATAATTTTTGAATCAATTGTTATTCCATCAGTAATGTTTGCAAAATGTTCTAAAACGTATTGAGTTGTTTTATTTATTGTTAGGTCATATGAATTTGTAATATCAATTAATACCCCGTCACAATCAAAAATTATTCCATCACTTTTAGTTAGAGTCTCTAGAATAGAATCATCAATATGGATTCCATCATATTTTTTTGTTATAGTCATCTTAATAAATCACGAATAGCAAGCAAAAATTTTGAATTCATTTCTTTGGTTCCTATTGTTACTCTCAAGCATCCTTCATGATTTCCAATTTTTCCAAGTTTTCTTATGGATATTCCTTGTTCAATTAATGCAGAATATACTCTTTGATAGGAACCATATGCATCAAAGAGTACAAAATTGGCCTTAGAATCAAAAACTTCAAAGGAATCATATTTTCTCAGATTTTCAATAATTCGTTTTCTTTCTTGTTTGATTGTATTTACTGCATCTTTCATTTGAGAAGGCTTTTCTAATGCTAAAATTCCTGATTCAATAGTTATTGTGCTTAATGGGTATGGATATTGTAATACCTGATTAAATGCTGCTGTAAATTCCTTGTTTGCAATAAAATATCCTAATCTTAAGCCAGCTAATCCAAAAGATTTAGAGAGTGTCTGTATGACAACAAGATTTTTTTGGTCTTTTACCATACTTGATAATGAATAATCTCCAAACTCACCATAGGCTTCATCAATCATTACTAATCCATTAAAGGATTTTACTAATTTTTGTAAATCAATTTTTGAAAACTGAAACCCAGTTGGGTTATTTGGAGAGTCTAGATATAAAATATCTGCATTTTTAGATTGTTTTAAAAATTCTTCAACATCTAGAACCATAGTTTTTGAAAATGGAATTGCAGTTACAGGTATTGAGTATAATTTGCATCTTTCTTCAAAAAATCCAAATGTGGGGTTTGAAGTTAATACTTTAGTTTCTTTTGATGCAAAATTAGACAATATTAAATCTAGAATTTGATCAGATCCATTTCCAACACCAATCATTGTTGATGGAATCTTGACAAATTTTGAGATTGCTTGTATTAGATTTTCTACTCCACCAAGAGGATATTCTCTAACATCAGAATTTTTTCTAGCAATAGAAAAAAGTTCAGATTGAAATTGTTTGGGAATTACATAATTTTCATTGGAATCTAATTTCAGAATATCTTGGTATAATTCTGGTTTTTTATAACCACCAATCAGAGAAAATTTTTTCACTTTCTGTTCAACCCAGTTTTCTTTCATTGTAGCCTACCTCGTACTGCCTCAAAGTGATTTGGTAAGCCTTCAGCATTTGTAAATATATCAAGATGTTTTGAAATTTTTTTCAATGATGATTTTGAACTAGTAATATAGGTACAGGTTTTGATGAAGTCCAGTACAGAAAGAGAGCCTCGACTCTTTCCAAAGCCATTTGTGGGAAGAATGTGATTTGAGCCTAAAAGATAATCACTTGCAGAAGAAGGAGTGTAATTTCCTAAAAGAATTAGTCCGGGGGAAGTGATTTTAGAGGACATATTTTGTGGGTTTAGAGTCATTATTTGTAAGTGCTCAGGTGCTAACTCATTAACAAGTGTAATCATTTCGGATCTATTCTTACAAATAGCGATAAACCCATTCTGTTTAAGACTTGTTTTAACAAAATCACTTCTTTTTATTTTTTGGACAGTTTCTGATATAACTTTGTTAACGGATTTTGCTAATTTTTGAGAATTTGTAATTAAGTAACAAAAAGTATCTTTACTGTGTTCAGATTGAGAAATAAGATCCAATGCAACATATTTTGGATTTGCAGAACTGTCTGCAATTATTCCTAATTCTGTTGGTCCAGCTAACATGTCAATTGAGGTTTTATCACTTACTAAAGATTTTGCCAAGGTTACAAATGCTCCTCCAGGCCCTACAATTTTGTCAACTTTAAGAATAGATTTTGTTCCATAAGATAATGCTGCAATTGCTTGAGCACCACCTGTTTTGTAAATTTCAGTCGCACCACAAATGTCAGATGCAACAATTGTAAGAGGATCTATTTTTCCATCTGGATTTGGTGGGGATACAACTACTATTCTTCGGACTCCTGCAATCTTTGCAGGAATTACAGACATTATGACAGAACTTGGATATTTTGCTAATCCTCCTGGGATGTAGCATCCAGTACTTTGAATTGGTAAAAATTTTTTTAAAATTTCTATGCCATCAGTTTTAATTAGTTGGTTTTTTAGCATAATCTTTACCATAGTTTCAGTTTTTTCAAGTCTATTTTTTGCTATTTTGATTGCATTGATTTGCTCCTTGCTTACTTTAGAGTAAGCAGAAAGAATTTCTTTTTTTGTTACTCGTAATGTAGTAAGATTAACATTATTTAGTTTTTTTTCGTATTTTATAATTGCAGAATCTCCATTTTTTTGGACATTTTTTAAAATAGAATTTACTATAGATTTATTTTTTTGAGATTGTTTTGGGAAAACATTAGTTACAAAGTTTTCAACATTAGAGACACGTATAATCTTCATCAATTCTCTTCATCACGCTTTATCTCCTCTAATTCTAGTATCTGACGCGGTTCATGAACAACTAATCCTTGTGCTATTTTTCTCATTTTTGGGATAAGTTTGTGGAAATCATCTTTTTTGATAATAGTGTTTATCCCATACCATCCATTCTCACTAAGAGGACTTATTGTAGGTTTTTTTAGAGAAGGTATCTGAAATAGTAATTTCTTTAGATTTTTTTCTTCCACATTTAGATAAATATGTAGATATTTTCTCCCATGTACTGCTCCACGCATTAAAGTAACAATATCAAAAATTTTTTCTCTTTTTTTCGGATCATTGAGAGATTTTTTATTTACAATTAAGTGTGCGCTAGACGTTAGAACTTCATCAACAATTTTTAATTTGTTTTGTTTTAATGTGGTTCCAGTTTCTGTAACATCCATAATTGCATCTACATCTTCAGGTGGTTTTGCTTCAGTTGCACCAAAAGAGAGGTGTATTTGAACCTGTTTGTTAGAACCTAATCTAACCCAAGGAGTTACAATTAATGGTTCTTTATTTCCAAAAAATTTTTTGTATGACTTAGATTGTTTTAGAAAGCTTGCAGCAGTTGTAAGATATTCTGAAGAGATTCTAAGAATCTTTTTCTTTTTTGCATAATCTGCAATCATTGAATCAAGACTTTTGTAATTATATTTATCAGGAAACGCTATCACTAGTTTAATTTTTCCATATTCTAAATCCAAAATTGGTTCTACATCTGCCTTAGTTTCTCCTACCCAATCCTTTCCAGTAATACCAACATCATACAGACCTTCTGAAACTAAAGTAGGAATTTCTTGTGGTCTTAACATTTTTACAATGATATTAGGATCATCAAGATATACGCGGTATGTTCTGCTTTTTCTATTAACTTTGGTCCATGACTTTTCCAATAACTTGAAAGTAGCTTCCTCTAGACTACCTTTTGGTATTGCAAACTTTACCTGAGACATATTGGAGTTTTTCCATTTTTATCTATATAATTGGATGTTTAAATTTGCTCTAACAGTTTTTTGGCTCTATCAAGTGAAATTTTCTTTTCTTTAATCATTTTCTGGACAATCTGATCAATTTGATCTGAAGTAGCACCTGCTGCTGCAGCTAAATTCCTAGCATGTAGTCGCATATGACCTTTCTGGATTCCTTCAGTAGCCAATGCCCTAATTGCGCTATAATTTTGTGCTAATCCAGTTGCAGTCATTACACATGCCAGTTCTTTAGCAGAAGTTACGTCTAGTATTTTTGTGCAAATTTTTGCAACAGGATGAACATTTGAAATTCCTCCAACAATACCAACTGATAGAGGTAACTCCAAAGAACCAACAAGATTTCCATCTTTATCTTTACTCCATTTGCTTAATGAACGATATTTACCAGTTCTAGCAGCGTAAGCATTTGCACTTGCTTCTATAGCTCTACTATCTTGTCCTGTTGCATTTGCAACAGCAATTGTTCCATTCATGATTCCTTTGTTATGAGTTACTGCTCTGTAAACATCATTATCAGCAAATTGATAAGCCATCAAGATATCATCAACAACTTCATCTCCTCCAACTCCATCTTTATCAAAAATTGCCTTTGCTTTTACAATTCTTCTTGTAGAATAATTTGAAAGGATTCGCAGTAATACTCTTCCACCAGTAATTTTTTCTATTATTGGAGATACTGTTTCACACATGGTGTTTGTAATATTTGCACCCATAGCATCACCAACATCAATTAAGAGTTCAACAATCAACATCTTCCCCAAAGGTGTATCAATTTCCTTACAAGAAACTTCTTTTGCACCTTTACCCATTTTTGATAAAGTATTACTTTTGGAATTTGCAAGTTCAAGAATTTTTTTTTCAGATTCTTTGATTTTTCTAATTCCGTTTGATACATCAACATCCAATACTTGGATTTGACCAATGCTATAGGATTCATCAGCAGAAACATCAAATCCCCCCTTAATTCTTGCAATTTTGGCTCCTTTTGATGCTGCAGCAATAACAGATGGTTCTTCAATAACCATTGGAATGAGATAGTCCTTACCATTAATCTTGAAATTTGTTGCAATTCCCAGAGGTAGAGAAAAAGTTCCAATAGCATTTTCTACCATTTTATCTGCTTTTTCAAATGATATTCCACCATTATTACTTTGTAAAATTTTTAATTCTTCTTCAGATAAATTTGCAAAATTTTTAACTATATCCAATTTCTCTTTTCGTGATTTTTCAAAAAATTTTGAAATTGATGAATTTCTCATTTTATTTCATTATCCTTAACAATTTATCATCAGCACTATCTGGAAAACCTTTTCCATCAGTATTTGAAGTTATAACATATAGACTTCCGTCTGGGCCTTGTACGACATCACGGATTCTTCCTAGTCCACTAAGAATTGTTTTTTGTGAGTTAAGTCCTTTTTCAAGATCTATTTGGTAAAGATTAGTTGCACGAAGTGAGGCCAGTACAAATGGGGCTTCCAAGTCAATTTTATCTGCGGAATAATACAATATTCCAGCTGGTTCAATACTAGGATCATAACACATTATTGAATTCTCAAATTGAGCATATCCTGAGCATTGTTGGTCAGGCCAACCATAGTTATTTCCCGCTTTAAGAAGATTAATTTCGTCATTTTTTTCTGGCCCAAGTTCTGCCAGATACATATTTCCCTGATTATCCCACGTCATACCCTGTGGGTTTCTATGACCTAAAGTGAACACAGGTGAATCGGAAAAAGGATTATCTTCAGGAATACTTCCATCATCATTTAATCTCAAAATTTTTCCTGATAAAGAATTTATTTCTTGAGGAAGATGTGAAGAATCAGAAACAGTTCCAGTACCTACATATAATTTTTTATCAGGCCCAAATTTTAAAAATCCACCATTTGTAAAAGCAGAGCCAGGAATTTTGTCAAATATTGTTTTTGCATCAATTAGTTTGCTTCCTGATTCTTTAATTTGAAGAATTTTGTTCCAAAGTTTTCCATTTTCTTCATATGTAAAATATACATAAAGAAAATGAGTTTCTGAAAAATTAGGATGAAGTGTAATTCCAAGTAACCCCCCATCAAAAACATTTGCAGGTCTTAATGTAGCAAGTGGTTCTTCTAATAATTTGTCATTTAGAATAACTCTAATCAATCCATCTTTTTCTGTTACAAAAACTCGGTTTTCTGAAATAGCTATTGAACGTGGTGAGTCAAGATTTTCTGCCAGTATTAAAACAGAATTATTTTCTGATTTAGAAAAAGACGGTTCAGGAATAGGTAAAGGATCAGAAGGAGATGTTAAAACAAATGCTGAAAATGCTAATGCACCTGCAATAGCAGCTATTCGGAGTTTTTTATCCACAAAAAATTAATCTTTTCAAATCCTATTAATTACTTTCAAGAATTTAATAAAGCGTATATACGGCTCGTACTCATTTCTGAGTCAGCGGGGTGGGGAAGTCAGACTATTTAGGGCTAGGTCATCCCGGCGGGCTCATAACCCGCAAATCAGTAGTTCAAATCTACTCCCCGCTATTTAATTTTAATAAACACGAAACCAAGAACTGGATTTATCAAATTTAGAATCTTTATTATTTATTCCAAGACGTTGTTTAGGTCTTGTTAGGTGCCTATGAGCAGAAATTTTAGGAATGTATAGCTGTTTTTTGATGTTTCTTGGCATCGCCCGAATTTCTTTTTTTGGAGATTTTAAACCACACTTAATACATTGAAAATCCTGATTTTTCCCTTTAGATTTCATGTTTTTCTTACACTTATTACAAATTGGATTAGTTTCTTGAAGGATTTTTTTTAGAGTAAGAATTTCCATAAATTCAACATTTAATGTTCTACGATATTTTTTGGTTGCCTTTTTGACTCCACCACCAATGCAAATTTTATCACCAATAATCAAATTGTTTGCAATAGATGTCATACCTGTTGGTTTGTAAATTGCACAAGGTATTTCCTTAGAGTTTGATAAAATTGAGAATAAAACATGTCCTCCTTTGATAGTTTTTGGTTTGCTTGAAACAATTCCTGTAACTTTTCCAGAAGCATATGCTTTAAGATTATTTACATTTAATTCATTTTTTAAATGATCACCAGTGCCTTGGTTTGATTTAAAGATCATAAATCCGGCTAGTTTTTCTTTAGATTTCAAAATTTTTGTAGCACGTAATAATGAATCAATGTTTTCACCTCGTATTCCATAGAAAACAGGATCAGGTCCATGTGGGGTGATTAAAACTCTACCTTTTTTAGCATCAAAACTATTGAAAGTGTATGGAGCAGTATTTTTTTCCATATCTATGACACTTTTAGTTGAAATTTTTCTTTCCTTACCAAATTTAGAATTTTTACGATAACTAAGTAATTCCAAGGTATAGTCATCAAAGTGATAACCTATTGCACCTATTGCACCAATCAAACCTTGACCATTTCCAAGATAAAAAAAATCAAGGTTATTTTTTGAAGCAAATTTCTTTGCATAATTTCTATTGATTAACTGCCATAATGCTAATTTGCTAAATTCTGTAAATTCACGAGGAATGGTTTCTTTTTGGTAAAAAACAAGGCCAGGATTTGCACCATTTTTAATATCAGAATATTTTTCAACAAGATTTTTAATTTTGTTTTTTATTTTGGAAGGATTTTTTGTTCTTAGGGACATGGAAATTGCACCATTTCCCCGTGTTTTCCAAGGAATGTTTGGATTAAATCGGATTAGTTTTGGATAATCCAAGAATTCTGAATCTTCTTTTTTTAATTCATTAACAATTTTGTAGGCAAGAAAAGTTGTGCACATTCCCTTTAGTGAATCTGTATCATCAAAACCAATAGTAAGAGTTTGCTTTAAATCCACAATTTGTAGTCAGAATTCCAGATATTTTTATTTGTTGCAAACCACAGTTGGTTTAAATTAATATCAATACATTCTTAGCTAATATTGATAGTCATAGATGAGAAACGAATTTTCGGTGAAATTGAATCTAGAAAACCAGCATCAGTGTCTCTGAATGGTCCAGATGGAATTTTACCACAAGTCCAAGATACTGCAGTAAAAATTACTGAAAAGTTTGGTATTCCTGCATATGTTCTGGCAGATACGACATGGGGAACTTGTGATTTGAATTCTAGTGGTTCAAAGATTCTTGGTGCAGAAATTCAATTTAATATTGGCCACACAATAAACATAGAGTCATTTGAAGAGAATGTTATTTTGATTGATGCTTTTGATGATATTGAATTTGACAGAGTGGCAAAAAAATGTATTGGAATTCTAAAAGGTAAAAAAATTTCATTGGTTACTGATAGTCAACATTTGCATCAAATTGACAAAGTTAACGAAATCTTGACCAAGGGTGGTGTTAAAGTGAAGATAGGTAAAGGTAAAGGACAATTAAATGATGGTCAAGTATTTGGCTGTGAATTTTATCCAGCGACTCAATTAAAAGAGGAAGTAGATGCATACGTATTTCTAGGACAGAGTAATTTTCATGCTTCTGGGATTGCACTATCCACAAACAAATCAACATATGTTTTAGATCCATATTTCAATGAAGTAAGAGAAATAACAGATTTTGCTCAGAAATTAAAGAGAAAAGCTACTCTTGCAATTTACAAAGCGGTTGATGCTGAGTCATTTGGAATAATTGTAGGTCTTAAAGAAGGTCAACTTTCCAAAGTTTTTGCTCTTAAATTTAAAAAGGAGTTGGAAAAAGAAGGAAAAACAGTTCAATTATTTGCCTTAACTGATATTACAAATGAAAGATTAAGGAATCTAAAGGGAATAGATGCATTCATTCAAGTTGCATGTCCACGAATATCTACAGACAACCAATTTGACAAACCTGTTTTATCTACCCCTCAAGCAAATGCGCTGTTGAAAATTTTAAGAAAAGAAAGTATTGAAGGATATCTTGAAATTCCTCATTGGTTATGAAATTACAAAATCATTTGTTGGAATCTTTTATTATTCATCAATTTTACAAATGAACTAGATTTTCTAGCCTTAATTTTATACTCAATTCCTTGAACTGTGGCTTTTTCTAGAGTGTCTAACCCTTCGTCAATTTTAGATAGCATTACAAGATTACATGATTTATCATAAAGTACATTACCATTATTTGGATAATTTACAAGAATGCTATCACAGCAAACTATTGATTCATCAAATTTTTTCAGAGAAAATAAAATTCTTTCTTTATGATATAACGCAATGTTATATTTTGGATTATTATCTAAAATTTTATTACAAAGACAGAATGCTGTGTTAAAATTACCTTTTTTGCGAAGTGCGGACATTTTATTTACTAAAATTAAGAGATCAGACGGATCTAATTTCAATGCTGCATCATAACATTTCATGGATCCATCAAAATCTTTGAGCTTACTTAATGCATAGCCTTTATTGTTAAGAGAGCTAATATGATTTGGGTTTTCCTTTAAAATTTTATCATAATATATAATTGCATCTCGTAACTTTCCTTTAAGAAATAATCTATTTGCTTTGTCTAAAGTGGAGTCAATTTTTGGATCAGTCATGTACACACTATGGTTTCATTAAGATTTTTCCAAATAGGCCATTTCCTTTAAGCATCTTTGTATGGGCTTCAGCTGCATTTTCTAATGTATAGACAGAATCAATAATAGATTTGATTTTACCTTTGGACATCCAATATAGTCCCTGTTCCAATTCTGCTCGTGTTCCTTGTGTTGAGCCTAAAATATTGATTCCTTTGAAAAAAATGTGTCTTAGATCAGTTTTTACATCATATCCTGTTGTTGCTCCAGTAGTTACAATTGTTGCTCCATATTTTAACAAAGTTAGTTCCTTGTTCCAATGTGAGCCACCTATATGTTCAAAAATCACATCAACACCTGGAACATCACCATATGGTTTAGGAATATTTTTTGCAATGGAACGTACTTCTTTATACCAATCTTTATTTCTGTGATTCACTGCATAGTCAGCACCAAGCTCAATTAATTTGTCCAATTTATCTGGGCTAGCAGTTGCAATTATAGTACAACCAAACAATTTTGCAATTTGGATTCCATAATTTCCAACACCAGAACTTCCACCCATTATCAAGACTAGTTGTCCAGGTTGGATCTTTGCTCTTCCAACTAGCATATGCCATGAAGTAAGTAATGTCATTGATGCGGCAGCTGCATCATCATAGCTTACACCATCAGGAATTTTTACGACATTTACTTCAGGTAAATGTGTGACTTCGCAATATCCTCCCCACAAAGGACCTGTTTCAAATCCCCAAATCCGTCTCATTCTACAATCAAATTCTTTGCCACTGGTGCATGCTTTACAAACACGACATGACATGTTTCCATGTGAAACAATCCTATCACCAACTTTGATATTTTTTACATCATTTCCTACTGCAATTACTTCTCCAGATGCATCAGTTCCAGAGATATGTGGTAATGGAATAGCCAAAGGTTTTCCCCTCATTCCCCATATATCATCATAATTTAATGCGGCTGCTTTTACCCTGAAAATCACTTCATCGGATTTTGGAGTTGGTTCAGGAATATCCTTTATTTTTAAAATTTTAGAAAAATCATCATCAGTAGTATATTTATCATATACTAGTGCCCTCATGATTTCTTTTGATTATTTCTAGATATATGATTTGCCACCAATCAAAATTACCACAAACAATTATAATCATAACATCAAAATTCACATCATGTCTAAATTTTACACATTTCCAGGTGATAAAATAGCTTCAATTGAGGAATATGAGGCAGGATACAATACATTTGATGATGGAAATATGGTACGAGCAGCAACGGTAGGTGAAAAAGACATAGACAAGGTAACTCGTACTGCAAAAATCAAGCATCCAAAAATGCTTTCCATACCAAGAGTAGGAGACACAATAATTGGTAAAGTTGCAGCAGTAATGTCTTCAATGATTGCAGTGACAATTGATTATATTAATGGAAAACCTACAACATCCAAAGTTGAATGTGTGTGTTCTACGAGAAACATTAGAAAAAAGAATGTCGCCTTAGTTAATGATATTGTTACTTTGAAGATAATCAATCACCTTAATGGTACAATTCATGCTGCAATGGATGAGTCGGATTTAGGAGTATTATTCACAAAATGTAGAAAATGTGGAGGTAAAGTTGTACAAATGCGGGATGCAATTAAATGTACAGAATGTTCTTGGATTGATGAAAGAAAACTTTCAACAAATTTCGGCAAAAGTGATTTTTTAAAACTTAGAGAGTAAAAGATGATACGTGTTTCGTTCCAAGGTGAACGGGGGGCATATAGTGAGACTGCAGCAAAAGCGTTCTTTGATAAAAAAATAGAAACGATTCCTCTTCCAACTTTTGCTGAAGTTTTAGAAAGCACAAAAGAAGGTAAAACAGAGTTCTCTGTTTTACCTGTTGAGAACTCTTTAGAGGGAAGTGTTGGTGAAAGTTATGATTTACTATATTCAACATCACTTAAAGCAGTTGGAGAATATTATCTTAGAATTGAGCATTGTCTAATTGGAAGTGGAAAATTAGAAGATGTAGATACAGTATATTCACATCCACAAGCACTTGGGCAATGCAGAGATTTTATTGAGAAATATGGCATCAAGACAGTTCCAACATATGATACAGCAGGAAGTGTAAAAATTATCAAAGACATTGGGACAAAAAATGTGGCATGCATTGCCAGTAAAATGGCAGCTGAGATTAATAATATGCCTGTTATTTCAAAAGAAATTACAAATAATTTGAATAATTATACACGATTTTTAGTATTATCAAAGAAACAAAAACATGAGACTGGAAAAGACAAGACATCAATAATATTTTCAATAAAGCATGAACCTGGCTCACTTTATAGAATTATAGAAAAATTTCATAATTATTTTGTAAATATGACCAAAATTGAATCAAGACCAAACAAAAAAAGTATTTGGGAATATAATTTCTATGTAGATTTTGAAGGTCATTCAGAGAATCCTAAAATCTCAGAAATGCTAGAGAGGATCAAAAAGGAGACACGGTTTATGAGAATTCTTGGGTCTTATCCTGCAGCAAAATTAAACTAGAAACCTTTTGGTTTTCTCAGAGTAAATCCCATGCTAAATCCAATGATCACTACTCCTGATGTAATTACCATGAGATCATATGTAAACCATATTGGATCAGAACTTCTAATTAGGATTCCTGTTATTTCTAATTCAGTATTACCGGTATTTTGAATTTGGATTTTTGACTCTCCATCTTCTAAATGTATCCAGTCTAATGTTTTTTCTTTTTTATAAGACGTGTTTGGAATCTGTAATCCATCTCCAGGACTTTCAAGTTTTAGATCAAAGCTATCACCAATAATTCTCATAGATTGTGGTGTATTTGCAGGCGCGGGAATTGTATAGAATGTTGAATCACCTACATCTACAAGATAATTTTCATTGACAGTTATAGTTCCAATATGTTGAATTAAAGAAACACCACCAATTGCAATAATTATACTTCCAACAATTAATCCAATTATGGTTCTTTTTGATAACATAATTCAATGGTTTGAGATACTGCTTAAAAAATTAACTACGTTACAAATGATTCTATAGTGACATTAACTCAGTCTTTAAGTACCTTAGCTAAGTAAAAACTCAAAATAGAGTCAACAATTCAAGATAAAATTGAAGTATATCTTGAAAGGAAGTTCCGATTATCACAAAGATATTCTACAAGGAAATCATAGAGTTGTAATTTGCAGTTTTGTTGACTATGTACAAATAGACAGATATATTTTAGCCAAATTATTTGAGCAATTTTGGATAAAAGAAGTAAAAGGGTGTTTTTGGTATTACTGAGTTATTTGTCTAAATTACATATCAAAAGCTTGTAGGTGAATTACCAAATGATGTTGTAAATAATTCGGGTGAGATATTAGAAAAACTTAGACATTTGCAAAATTATTGACAGATTATTCGGATAAACCATTAATAAGACAATCAGAAAAATAATTTCCAAATATAAATATAAAAAATAAAAATGATATTCGTTATTTTAGACTCAATTTCCTAGCTTTGCTGATGATTTTGGAATGATCAGTTCTTGCACTGGTAGTTAGATAGAGCAGGTGCTTATCATCTAGTGGTATTACTATGCGTTTTATCTTGTCATATTCAGCAAGTGCATACTTTCCTTTTCCTATCTTTCCTGAGAGTTTATTTCGTGCTTTCCAAGTATTTGCAGATGTTTTCAGTGATTGAAGGCTCTCTTTTGTTGTTAAAAGATTTTTTACTCCTTTTCTATGGCCACTGGATTTTATTTTTCCATTCAGGTCAGTGATGGTTGCATAACGAATTGCAGGGCTAATTTTCATAGCTTGTTCCTGTAAACTTTGATAGTCCATGTAATGATAAAGTGCTTACTAGATGTTAAGTATTTAAAAAAATAGATTTTTTATAATTCTAAAATAACATTCATTGGTTTAAGACTAAGATTCAGAAATAGATAATTCTTAATTTTGATCTATGGTTTTAAAAAAATTGAGTATATAATTATGATAAAGATAATAGTATACTATGACAGATTCAAAAAAAGAAACTAAATATTTATGGAATTTATATATCCAGTCACTTTAAACATGGAAAAAAGCCCATGAGGTATGGGCAAATACTTGGAGCGAAATTGGAGAAAATCCATATAGATGGTATCTGGAGGCTTGGCAAAATATTTGGGAAGAATTTTCAATTGATTCCTTTGATACATTTAATGATTATTGGAAAAAAATACTAATTGAATATTTAGAAGGTACCTCTAATGTACATTATGAGACTAGGGAAAAAGTAGCAGAGGATTGGATCAAAACTTGGTTGAAAAGGTAATTAAAGTTATTAAAAAAATGAGTTTAATGAAATTTGAAAATTTAAATATCTACATTAAAGAAACATCATGAGGCTGACTTTCAGCAAATCCTGCTCTTGACATTTTAATAAATTCCGCATTTTGTTGCATCTGTGGTATAGTATGTGCACCACAATAGCTAAGACCTGAGCGTACACCTCCTGTTAGTTGTTTGAGAATATCAGTTACGGTTCCCTTGTACGGAACCATAGCCTCAACTCCCTCTGCAACATAGTCATTAAGATCATCGTCTAGTGAAACCAAGCCTGTTTCTTTTGACTTTCTGCCTATAGAAGCTGCAAGAGACGCCATGCCACGATAAACTTTGAATCTTTTTCCATTCTTAGTCAATACAGTTCCAGGAGATTCATCAGTTCCACCAAGCATACTTCCAATCATTACAGATGAAGCACCAGCAGCTAAAGCCTTTGTTGCATCACCAGAAGTTCTTGTTCCTCCATCAGATATTATTGGTATACCATGATCTTTTCCAATTCTAGCACAATCTATTACTGCTGTTAATTGTGGAACACCAGAACCAGTGATTACCCTTGTAATACAGATTGATCCTGAGCCAACACCCACTTTTACAGCATCTACACCAGCTTTGATTAAATCTTCAGTTCCCTGTGCGGTTGCAATATTTCCAGCAATAAGTTCACAGTTAGGAAATGCTTTTTTGATATTACGAACTGTACTAATTGCATTTTCGCTGTGTCCATGAGCAATATCTACAACTAGTACATCAACTCCTGCATCTAAAAGGGATTCAGTTCTTTCCAGAAAGTCCCCCTTAACACCAACTGCTGCGCCAACAAGTGGTCTACCTTTTTTGTCTTTTGACGCAGATGGATAGTCTTCAATATTTGTAATATCCTTACTTGTAATTAGACCTCTTACAAAACCAGATTCATCAACGATAGGTAATTTTTCAATTTTATGTTCGTGTAAAATGGATTTAGCATCATCAAGGCTAACACCGGGTTTTGCAGTGACGACATCTTTAGTCATAATATCTTTTAGGAGAAGTTTTGAATTAGTCTCAAACAACAGATCTCTATCAGTTACAATTCCAACTAATTTGGAGTCTGAATCAACAACTAAAAGACCTGATACCTCTTTGTTTTCTGCATAATCTATTGCATCTTGAACTGTTTTTTCTTGATGAATTGAATAAGGATTTTCAATCATGACACTGCCAGATCTCTTAACCTTGAGAACCTCATTGGCCTGCTCTTGAATAGTTAAGAATCTGTGAATAATTCCTATACCTCCAGCGCGAGCCATAGTAACAGCCATAGTTGATTCAGTTACTGTATCCATGTTAGCACTTACAAAGGGAATGTTGATGAAAGTATTGCGTGACAATTGTGTTTTCAGATCGGTTTGTGATCTACTCGTAATATCAGAATATTTGGGTACCAAGAGAACATCATCAAAAGTTAATCCCTCTTTGAATTCCAATGAAACCTTGTAAACATGATCAAATATGGATTATAAGCCTTTGTGTGATCTTGATAGTTTGGATGCAATCTTTACAGCATCTTTTGTTTGAGAAACATTGTGAGTTCGAATAATATCTGCACCATTAATAACAGATACAACTTCAGCTGCAATAGAACCGAATAATCGATCAGATGGATTTTCTTTTCCTAAGAGTTTTCCAATAAATGACTTGTTTGATACTGAGATCAGAATGGGATGATGTTGTTTTACAGATTTTAGATTTTGAATAAGGAGAAGATCTCTTTCAAGCCAGTCGGATTGGATCTTTGTAAAAAAAGAACCTTTCCCGGATTTTCTAAAAAAGCCAATTGCAGGATCTAAAACTATTCTAGTGAATGGAATTTTTGCTTTTTTTGCTAGTGTTAAACTCTCTTGAAATAGTTTTTTTGTCACAGTAATATGATTACCAGTAACTGTTTTTGAACTAAACGCACACAGAATTAATGATGGATTGTAATTTTTGATGACATCAATCATTTTAGGGTCATATTTTAATCCTGAAATATCATTAATTATTTCAACTCCATTTTCTAGTACTATTTTTGCTACACTAGCTCTGCATGTATCAACAGATATAGGAAGATTTGAAGCATTTTGTATAATTTTAACTGCATCAAGTACTCGTTTTGTTTCTATTTTTTCAGAAACTGTAGTTGACAAATAAGGAGCAGTTGACATGCCTCCAACATCTATAAAATCAGCACCGTCAGTTTCCATTTCTTTTATTGTGTTAGAAATATGAAGTTTAGATATTTTAATAGATTTTCTAAAAAATGATTCGCAACTAGTGTTTAATATTCCCATGATTCGAACTTTGTTCCTGCCGCCTACTGATACATTTCCAAGTTTATTCATAGGGTTTATGAAAAACCATACCAATTTGAGTCATATGATAATTTCAGATTGGAATTCAAGATATGTGGAGATATTAAAGGAGTTTAGATATGATAAAAAGCAAGATCTAGCATCAGCAGTGATTCTGGATTCCATTTTAAAAAAATCAAATACTTTACAAAAAATAAGAGAAATAATCAATTCAAGAACAGTTTTTGTCATAGGTTCTGGACCATCATTGTCACTTGCAATTCCATTTTTAAAAAAATTCAGAAAAACTGTAAAAATAGTAGCTGATAGTGCAGTAAAACCATTGATTGAAAACGGTATAAAGCCAGATGTTATTGTAACTGATTTAGATGGAGATGAGAAATCGCTAATAAAAATTGGGAAGACAAATGCAATTTTTGTAGTTCATGCACATGCAGACAACATAATCAAATTACAACTTGTAGAGAATTTTAAAAATTGTATCGGTACTACACAAACAAAGTCATTTGGAAAAATCCAGAATTTTGGAGGATTTACAGATGGCGATAGAGCAGTATTTCTTGCAAATCATTTTAATGCAAAAAAAATTATTTTGTTTGGGATGGATTTTGGAAATAAAATAGGCAGATACTCTAACACAAAGATTTCAGATAGAAAAATTAAATTGAAAAAACTTAAAAAAGGAGAATCTCTTCTTGAATGGCTTTCGAAAAAATCAAGATCTGAATTATTTACTACGTCAAAATCAATAATAGGATTTAAGAAAATAGATTTTCAAGATTTAGATATTATAATTACCTAGAATGCATTTAATACTCATAGTCACATCAAAGAAATTATGAAATTCTCAGAGGAGCAAATTAAAGATGTGATTGCCTTTAAAGATAATTTAATTGACCAAATTAGCAAGCATCAAGAGGCAATAGAAATGCTTGAGAAAAATTTGACAATTTTAGATTTATTTCTTAAAGAATCTAGTTTTACAAAGGCTTCAACTTTAACAAGAAAAACATTAATCAGAGAAGATCCATCTACAATTAAAAATAAACCTGTAGAAAATTTGATTCCAATTAAAAGAGGAATCAATGGAGAAGTTATTGCAAATGCGTATGTTACGCCTGATCAGGTTTCGATAATTCTTGATGACAATATGGAGATTAATGCAGAGACTCCTCCCTTCAAATCATTTTTTATTGATAGAATAATTGGAGAGATGAAACGTAAGGATTCATCAGATGCAGATAATGGAAAAATCCAGAAAGAGTCAATTATTGATTACATTATTAACAAGAATGGTTCTGACATAAGAGAAATAATTATCAAAAATTATAGAGAAAAAGAAAGAGTAAACGAGATTATAAGTACTGCAGGATGGTCATTAACCCGCATGCTTGAAAACATCAAAAAGTGATTGTATGGATAAGATAGTAGTTTTAGATTTTGGATCACAGTATAGCCACTTAATATGTAGAAGAATTAGGGAGTTTTCAGTTTATGCGGAACTTGTTCCTTATGACATAAGTTATGAAGAATTACTAAAGTATAACCCTAAAGGAATCATCTTTTCAGGAGGACCATCAAGTGTGTATAGTGAAGATGCACCATTTCCAGATAGTAAAATTTTTGAAATGAATTTACCGTTGCTTGGAATTTGTTATGGTCATCAATTAATCGTAAATAAATTTGGAGGGAAAGTTAAGAGGGCAAACAAAGAGTATGGTTCATCTCTTCTTACAATCGATAATGATAGAGATCTACTCAGTGGAATTGTAGGGTCAATAAGAGCATGGATGAGTCATGGAGATGAAGCAGAGCAAATTCCCTCAGGATTCAAAGTAATTGGACATACAGAAAGTGTAAAGGCAGCTGCAATTGCATCTGAAAAAAAATCAATTTTTGGAATTCAATTTCATCCTGAAGTTGTACATACCGAGCAAGGAATAGAAATTTTGAAGAATTTTGTTTTGAAAGTTTGTGGTGCCAAACAAGATTGGACAATGGAGGGATTTATTGAATCTACAGTAGAAAAAATTTCAAAGATTGAGGGTAATGTTTTATGTGGAGTTAGTGGTGGAATAGACTCTACTGTAGCAGCTTTACTTATTCATAAGGCAATAGGGAATAGACTCAAGTGTATTTTTGTAAATAATGGTCTTTTGCGGTTAAATGAAGAAATAGAGATTGAAGAAATGTTTAAAAATAATTTCAAGGTTAATTTTACAGCAATTAATGCATCTCAAGTATTTTTGGATAAACTAGAGGGAGTAGATGATCCTGAAAAGAAGAGAATGATTGTGGGTGAAGAATTCATTCATGTATTTACGGAGTTTGCAAAAATAAATGGTCCATTCAAGTGGCTTGCTCAAGGAACACTATATCCAGATGTCATTGAAAGTGGAATTTCCAAAGGTCCTGCAGCAGTCATAAAATCTCACCATAATGTTGGTGGACTTCCTGATTGGCTTGATTTAGAAATTCTAGAGCCATTAAGAGATATTTACAAAGACGAAGTTAGAAAAATTGCAAAACTTTTAGGAGTTCCTGAGAAACTCTTTATGAGACACCCATTCCCTGGACCAGGATTGGCAGTCAGAATAATTGGAGAAGTAACCCCAAAGAAGCTAAGCATTGCAAAGGTGGCAAGCAAAATTGTAGAAGAGGAGCTTATTGAAGCTGATCTTTATGGAAAAGTTTGGCAGGCATATGCATCTGTTGGAGATGATAAAGCAGTAGGAGTTGTAGGAGACGAAAGAAAATATGGAAATATTGTAATGATCAGAGTTGTGGATTCTATTGATGCGATGACGGCGGATTGGACAAGATTACCACATAAGTTACTAGAAAAAATGAGCAATAGAATAACAAATGAGATTGATGATGTTACTTGGGTAACATATACAATTTCAAGTAAACCACCTGCAACGATTGAGCCTCAGTAATTAAATATAAGTTATGAAAAAATTTGGCGCATTACCATTCCTATCAAAGGAGCAGGATTGATTCTAATAAGTACAGAATTAGATGCGAACATTAAAAAAAAAGTACGGAGAGTCTTGGAAATCATTCACAAATTTGGAGTTTAAAAAACTACTTTAATACAAAACAACATACAATAATCATGGTAAAAATTCCAGATGATATTAAGGAATTCATAGAGACGCAAGGAGTTTTTGCAGTTGCAACCATAGGAGGCAATAGTATTCCAAATGTATCTCCTAGGATTTTCTTCAAAGTAGAAGAAGATGCAATCTATTGGCTTGATTTTTTCAAACATAAATCTTTTAAAAATATGCAGTCAAATCCCTGGGTGACTATTTGTGTTTTTAATAAAAATGAGTTGAAAGGATTTCAGTTTAGAGGAGTCGTTACTTTCATTACTGATGAACCAACAAGATCTGAAATAAAAAATTCTATCATTAAGATCATATTGGAAAAAAATTTATCAGACAAAATAAAAAAAATTAGTCAGAATGAAGCTCAGGTAATTCAATTTGAGCCCAAAGTATGTTATTCTCTTAATCCTGAAGAGTATACGGATATGTGTATAGGTTCTGATATAGATTCTACACAGCTATTTCAAAAGTAATCTAACAATCTGATTCTAATTAATACTTAGAACATTGCTAAACTGCTTATTTTAGTAATGCGGCACCAAATACTCCTGCTGAATCACCAAGATTGTTTTTTAGAATTGGTGTATCAACAAGTTCAGAAAAAACCTTTTCATATACTGATTCTTTTCCATCAACATATAAAAAATCAATATTTGATAGTCCACCCCCAAGCACAACAACATCAGGATCTAAGATATCAATTACATTTGCAATTCCAAATCCAAAATTTTCAAGGAATTCATCTTTCCATTGTTTTAACTTGGGATTATCAGACTGTATAATTTCAGGCATAGTTTGAGAGTTTTCTGTTAATACTAACCATCGATTTTCTAATGCAGGTCCACTGAGATATGTCTCAACACATCCATGTTTTCCACAATAACACGCATTACCATTTTGATGTAATATATGATGTCCCCATTCTCCTGCAATATTTGTTCTGCCCTGATGAAGTTTACCATTAATTACGATTCCTCCACCAACACCAGTTCCCATAATTACTCCAAAAACAATTTCGTATCCTTTTGCTGCTCCCAGTGTAGCTTCAGCAATAGTAAAACAGTTTGCGTCATTTTCTATGAAGATTTTTTTTCCTAATAATTTTTGCAAATCTTCTTTCAGGGGTTTTCCAATTAGAGATTGGGTATTACTATTTGTTATCAAGCCAGTTTTTCTTGAAATTACTCCGGGTGTACAAACTCCTAAAGTAAAATGATCTACATAAGATAAATCAAGTACAAGTGATTTTATCGATTCTAAGATTTCTTGATAACCATTTTTTGGAGTAGGAATTCTTTTTCTTTGTATTGTGTTAAGATTTGAATCTAGAAGAATTCCTTCAATTTTAGTTCCACCAAGGTCTATACCAATTTTGTACAACAATAATGAAAATAAATTATATCTTGAATTTATCCCATTGGAGGCATGCCGCCACCTGAACCACCAGATACAGCAATTACGTCATCAATTCTGAGAATCATACAGGCTGCCTCTGTTGCAGATTTTATGATTTGCTCTTTTACCACAATTGGCTCAACAACATCAATGGATAACATATCTGCGATTTTTGTGTTTCGTGCATCAATCCCTGTCCATTTTCTACCTTGATTTTGTTTTGCTCTAAGATTAGCCATTGTATCAATTGGATCCATTCCAGCATTTTCAGCAATTGTCAATGGAATTGTTTCTAGAGCTTCTGCATATTTTTTAATTGCAAGTTGCTCACGACCATCAAAGCTATCTGCCCAATCTTTAAGTTGTGAAGCTGCATATGATTCTGGTGCACCACCTCCGGCAACAATTTCTGGTTTTTCAATAACATCCTTTACTACCATTAAGGAATCATGGATTGAGCGATCTACTTCATCAATTACTCGTTGTGAGCCTCCTCTGATTAGAAGGGTAACTGATTGTGGATGTTTACAACCCTCAATGAAAACCCATTTGTCAGATTCTACTTTCTTTTGTTGTGCTAAATCTGCAATACCTAAGTCTTTTTCTGAAAGATCATCTAAATTTGATGAAACACGTCCACCAGTTGCTTTTCCAAGTTTAATCATATCACTTTCTTTAACACGACGAACTGCCATAATACCATGTTTTGCTAGATAGTGTTGCGCAATATCATCAATACCTTTTTGACAAATCAAAACATTTGCTCCAACATCATGTAGTTTGTCAACCATTGCTTTTAGCATTCTGTTTTCTTCTTCCAAAAACATTTGCATTTGAGTAGGATCAGTAATTCTGATTTCTGAACTCATTTCAGTTTTTTCAATTTCAAGTGCAGAGTTAAGTAAGGCAATTTTTGCATTTTCAATTTTGGTCGGCATTCCACTATGAACAATTTCTTTATCCAAAACAATTCCTTTAATAATTTGAGTATCTTGAATGGAGCCACCAGCTTTCTTTTCAACTTTAACGTTTTCAAGATCTATTGAATATATTTCACCTTTTTTAGTAGCCACTTTAAGAATTGCATCAACTACAACTTTGGAAAGAATATCACTGTCTTCAGAGATTAGTTTTGATTGCATACTTGTAACTGCAATTTTAAGAAGTGTTTCTCGGTCATCAGGTTTAATCTTTTTTGCCATCTCTGAATAAATTTCTAGTGTTTTTTCTGCAGCTGCTTGATATCCTTCAACTATCACTGAAGAGTGTACATCTTTTTTGAGTAGTTCTTCTGCTTTAGATAGAAGAGCCCCCGCAAAAACCACTGATGAAGTTGTCCCATCACCTACTTCATTGTCAACTGTTTTGGAAATTTCCACCATCATTTTAGCAGCTGGGTGTTGAACGTCAATTTCTTTTAGAATTGTTGCACCATCATTTGTAATAGTAACATCTCCTAAGGAGTCAACTAACATTTTATCCAAACCTCTTGGTCCTAAGCTACTTCGAACTAATTCTGCGACTAACTTTGCAGCTGCTATGTTATTTTGTTGAGCGTCCTTGCCTTTTTGTTGTAAAGCACTCTCTTTTAGTACTAATACAGGTCCATTTGGTCCTTGTTGAATTGATGCCATTAAGATTCAGCTTCAATTCCCTAATTCCCCCTTTTTAATATTACTTACTTGATCGGGTTGATATAAGATCTAGTTTTCACATCAACAATACCATTTGAGAGAATTCTTACAGAAGGAAGAGCTAGAAATGGTAAAAATAATGGAATTAGATGTGGTCGTGAAAATTTGCAACCAGAATCAACTATCGAGTCATTAATTTTCTTAAAATTGGAAGAAACATCTTCAAATGAATCAGTTGATAAAATTCCTGCAAATTGTAATGGTAAAGAGGCTACAACTTTACCAGATTTTACAACTACTAAACCGCCTTGATTTTTTACTAGTATATTTGATGCAATTGCCATATCTGAATCATCTGAGCCAATTACAATCAGATTATTTTCATGAAAGCTCCAAGTTGAGGCGAATGCACCAATATCTGCGCCAAAGTTTTCAAGGAATCCAATTGAATGTTTTTTTGTGCCAAAAATTCTATCAAAAGCAGCTACTTTCCATACATCATTATTATAAGAAGGTAATACATTTCCTTCCTCAACATTTAGTTTTGCTTCTCCCAATTTTGTTATAATTTCAGTTTGCATAAAAATAGTATTTACATCAACTTGATTCTTTTTTGATTTAATAACAAAGTCATTTGGAGAGAATTTATTTAGTTTGACTGTATTTTTTATCCATGAGGGGATTGTTTTTTTCTTAATTGTAGTTACAATGCTTCCATTTGAAGCAACTAATTTTCCGCCTACAAATACTTTGGAGGGTTTAATTGTTTTTAAATTATCAAAAATTAGAATATCAGCTAACTTGCCTGGAGCTATTCCTCCTAAATCTTTGCCCATATTATAATAATCAAAGCAGTTTTTTGATGCCATTGTTATTGCATCAATTGTTTCCAAGCCTAGATTGACAGATTCTCTTATGCAATGATCAATATGGCCATAATTTGTCATATCCAAAGGATCTAGCCCATCAGAGCAAAACATCAGTTGATTAAGATGAGTTGTGTGAGATATAAGACGTGGAATGATTTGTTTTAAGTCACGTCTAATTGAACCCTCTCTAATCATTATCCACATTCCTAAACGTAATCTTTCTAAGACTTGATCAAAATTTATGGGTTCATGACAAGATAGAATGCCGGATGAGACATATGCATTTAATTTTTTTTCACTTGCTCCTGCAGTATGACCATTAATAATACAATCAGCTTCCAACATAGAAGATAAGGATTTCATTGTCTTTGGATCACGAAGAGTAACTTTAGTCCACGAGAAAACTTCTCCTAATCCAAGTACATGAGGGTGTTTTATGGCAGATCTTTCTTGAGATGAAGACATTGTTTTACTATAGCTAAATTTTCCATCCACAGGTAAACCACCTGGAACTACCTGAAAAATTCTAATTGGTAAGTCTTCACCAAGTCTTAAAAATTCCTTAAATCCTCCATATCCAGCTACGCTAACAATATCAATAGGATCAGAGAAAAGAGATGTAACTCCACATACAAGTGATTTTTTGGCAAGTTCAGAAGGCAATACAAACTGATCAATATGTAAATGAGGATCGGCAAATCCAGGTCCAACAAATTTTTCGTTGACATCAATTGTAGTAGTTTTGGGCCCAATTGTATGACCTGCATTTGGACCAACATATGCAATTCTATCTTCAATAATTGCAATCTGAGTTTTAGGAATAATTTCTCTAGTATAGACAGATAATAAAGAGCAGTTTTTTAAAACAAGATCGGCTTTCTTATCTCCCATTGCAACGGAATTTAATGAGGAAATTGAATTGGCTAGGCTCGAAGTCACGTATCATAGTTGTATTTTGCACCTATTATAGATTCAATGCTTAAATTACCGTTGAAGCGGTTTTTTTGATATGAATATACCCAAGACCATAAGAAAGTATTGTGGAAAATGTAAGACACATACTGAACAAAAGGTCTCTATTTACAAGGCAGGAAAAAGACGTGGTTCTGCTAGGGGAGAGCGTAGACACGCTGAACGAAAAAAAGGATATGGTGGACAAAAGTTCCCAAAACTTGCAAAACCTGCAAAAGTTACCAAGAAAGTTACTCCCATAATGACTTGTACTGTATGTAAAAAGAAATACAATAAATCGGGTATAAGGATTAAGAAATTTGAATTGGTGGCTGCATGAAAAAAGATCATATTGAAATTCCAAAACCATCAAGTAAATTTCAGAAAGTTAATTGTAATGAATGCGGTGAACTTCAAGTGGTGTATTCACACGCTTCACAATCTGTAGCTTGTAATTCTTGTGGAAATAGTATTGCTGAACCAACTGGTTCAAAGGCAAAGATTAATGGAAAAATCTCAGGTAGTGCTGAGTAAATCATAGTCTTCTTTTGTATTTAAGTTAAATCCAATTCTTTTATCATTAAAAACTATAAAATTTTCAGGAATTTTTTTTAGCTGAGATATTTTTTCTGCATTAATTAGAGAAATACCAGTATAACAGCAAGTCTGATTGTTAAAATTAATTTCATATTCAGTAGAAATTTTTAGTGAAGAAAGGAATTCTTTTGTTATAAGAAAACTAGTCCAAATATTTTCGGGATTATATTGTTTAACAATATTTTGAATTATTTTTCCATCTAAAAGCGGCAAATCACCTGAAGATACTAGAACAGGATCATTAATCATAGTTAAAACTTGATTGAGATCTTTAACATATCCATGTCCGTATGAATTAAAAAGTTCAATGTTATTTCGCTGCAACAGTTTTTTTGTTTCTGGTGAATTGGAACTTGTAACTGCTATTATTTTTGAGAAACATTTTGATTCTTTCAGTGCATCGATCACATGTATAATAATTGGTTTTTTGTATTCAAGTAACAATTTTTCTTTAGCAATAGGCATTCTACTTCCTTTGCCACCAGCCATAACAATTCCAATCATATTGAAACAAAAATTAGGATAGATGTTAATCTGGTAAGTTCATTTGTTGCACCTAAAATATCTCCTGTAATTCCTCCAAAACTATGTGTTGATATACCCACTAGAAAGATTGTCAAGATTATTCCAGTACAAAAAACTACTATTCCTGAAATTCCACTAAATAATACTAGTGGAATTAATGTAATTATGCCTGCAACTAGAAGTTTTTTCTGGTTTTTCATCAACTCAACGAACGGAGAATTTGAACCTAAAGACGCAGATTTTGCAATACTTGCCATCAATACCATTGAAAATTTTGCTAGAATTTCACTTAGCAAGATTGCCATAAACAATTGATATCCAGTTGATAATGAGAGTGCAACAATTAGACCCACAACATACAACACAATTGCCATAATTCCAGCTGAGCCAGTAGAAAGATCCTTCATTGCAGCTAGTTTTTTTTCTTTTGTTCCTTTAACCATCAAACCATCAGCAAAATCTGCCAATCCATCAGTATGGTGAATTCCAGTAATAATTGCAAAAGATGCAACAACTAATAGACCAACTAATAGGGGATCCAAAAAAAACGATAAACTAAATCCAATTGTTCCAACAATCAGACCTATTACAATTCCAACAACAGGAAAAACATACATGTATTTTGCAATTGTTTCAAGCTTTGCATTTCCAGTTGGAATAATTGTTAAAAACGAGAATACTGAACCAATTTCTTTAAGCATGAATCCACCACCCAAGATAAGATAAGAACAAAATAATTGGTACAACTACAATACCTGAAAAAATTATTGAGGTTACTTTCATTAACGCAATTGCTGACTTGACATGATAAACTGAAAATGAAATATTACCATCTCCAAGGTTATAGTGATCAATTTTTTCAAATTTTTTCCCTAATGCACCAGCAATAGCTGCCATAGGATACCCTGCATTACGGCTCTCAGTTTTCTTTCCGTCCCTAATCATTATTTTATATGATTTTTTCCAGTCATTTTTAAGAATCATAGCGCTTAGAACCATCACAAAAGCAGTAAGCCTTGATGGGATGTAATTCAAAAAGGTATCACAATGTGCTCCGAACCATCCAATATTTTTGAAAATTTTCGATTTATATCCAATCATTGAATCTGCAGTGTTAATTACTCTATAAACAAATGCGCCTGGAAGACCAAATAACCCAAAATAGAACAATGGTGCTGTTATACCATCAACAGTATTCTCACTAATACTCTCTATAATACCTGAAATAACATGGTTTCTATCCAAATTTTTTGTATTCCTTTTTACTATCATCGATAGGTTATTCCTTGCAGACAAGATATCATCTCGTTCTAAACATTTAACAACTGATAGAGCATGTCTTTCCATTCCTTTAATGGCAATAGTTACTTTTAACAAAATTGTTCCAACAATAATAGAAATAATCATGGTCAGATAGTCTAGTGTTATTAATTCAATTCCTATTTCTAGTGAAATTATTAAAGATGATACAATTCCAGCTGAAATAAAAATTATAAAGATACCACCAATTTTTTCTAAATTTTCTGAAGAGTTTTTAAAAAAAGGAGTTAATTTTGCAATTAGTGAACCAATCCAAAAAGTTGGATGAAATTTATTTTTTGGATCACCCAAAAAGAAATCGAATATTAGTGCAAAAAATACAATCAACACAGACTCAATTATCATTTAATAATCCTCTCAATTTCTTTGATATTCAAGTTTTTAGTAATAAATTTGCTAATCTTTTCAATTTCTGAATCAATATTATCAATGTTTTTTTTAGTCCATGACAAATCTTTTGCTTTAACATTTAGAGAATCTTCTTCAGGTAAATTGAAATCCAGCATAGGAATTGTACCATATACAGGTCGTTTTGTTTTTTCTTTAATTTTTTTAAATCCAGGTTTTAAAATATTTACATCCCCTCGAAATTTATTAATTATAAAACCCTTGACTAGTTTTTGATATGGTTTATCCAATAGAGACAAGGTACCAACAATACTTGCAAATGAACCACCTCTATCAATATCAGTGACTAATAATACTGGAGAATTTGCTTTCTCTGCCATTTTCATATTTGCGATATCAAATTTTTCTAGGTTAATTTCTGCAGGTGAGCCTGCACCTTCTAAAATTACGATATCATAATTTTTTTGTAAGTGATAAAGTGATTTTGTTGCCAAATTCAATCCTTTTGTTCTTACAAATTTTTGGTAATATTCTGTAGCATGCATTTTCTTGAATTTTTTTCCCTGAAGATAGATGATGCTATAGTAGTTTCCAACGGGTTTAAGAAAAATTGGGTTAAGATCAGGTGTGATTTTACATCTTGCAGCTATAGCTTGAATAGCCTGAGCACGAGATATTTCGAAATTTTTTCCAACATATGAATAATTTGACATATTTTGAGATTTGAATGGAGCGACAGAAAATCCCTTATCAGAAAAAATTCTGCACAAAGCTGTAACTAGTGTAGTTTTACCTGCTCCTGAAGAGGTACCTTGAATCATTAAGGATTTCATTTAGTTTTCTCCAATGCCTTAACAAGTTTAAGATTATCTTTATGAGATTTTACTGCAATTCTAATAAAATGATTATTTAATCCATAAAAATTCTTACAGTCTCGTACAAGAATTTTTTTTTCAAGTAACTTTTTTTGTAACTTGGTTGAGTCTTGGTTTGTTTTAATTAGAATAAAATTTGTAGATGAGTTTATACATTCAAGGCCATCAATCATTGAAATTTTATTTTTTAGAAAATTATATTCTTTTTTTATAATAGATTTTGATTTTAAAATATGAGATGGATTATTTAATGCAGATATTCCTGCATATTCAGCCATCAAGTTTACACTCCAAGGTATTTTAATTTTTTTTAGAATAGAAATAATATATTTTGATGAGATTGCATATCCAATTCTAATTCCTGCAAGACCAAATGATTTAGTGAGAGATCTAAGAACTAAAATATTATCAAATTTTTTCACACTTGAAATTATTGATTCATTAGATTGTGGAACTAATTCAATAAAGCATTCATCGACAAAAACTATGGAGTTATGTTTTTTTGCTTTACGAATAATGTGTAATAAATTTTTTTTTCGAATTAATTTTCCGGTAGGATTATTAGGATTGCAAATAAAGATACACCCATTTTTTGGAATTTTTGAGATAAAAGTATTAAGATTTTTTGTCAAATCCATTGTTTTAAAAAAAGAAATTTTTGAGGTATTCAATTTTGAAGCTGCTTCATATTCTCCAAATGTGGGAACTGGAATCAATACAGGAGTATTTTTTGACAAAAATGTATTACAGAAATTATATATTATTTCTATTGCACCATTTCCTACAATCAAGTTTGAACTTGATTGTTTGGTATATTTTTCAAGTGCCAACAATAGTTTAGAAGAATGAATATCAGGATAATTCTCAATTTTTCCAATTTGCCTTTTGATGGTGTTTTTTACTTGGTTAGGCATGCCGATAGGAGTGATATTTGAACTAAAATCTAAAATTCCAGAAATAGAGGTATCTTTTGAGAGTAAACCACCATGAACTATAGGTTTGTATGTTTTAATTAGAGTTTTTGCTTTTATTTTCATAGTTCCAAATGGTGTTATGTAATATAGTATCTTTTGGTATATCAAAAACGATTATTAATTGAAATTTCTAATGACTAGATTATGGAGAAGAAAAAAGTAGCAATAATTGGTGTAACTGGTGCAGTTGGTCAGGAATTTGTTCAATCTTTACATAATCATCCTTGGTTTGAAGTAACTCAAATTGCAGCCTCGGAGCGTTCTGCTGGAAAAAAATATCTTGATGCAATTAGAGATGAAAGTGGAATTATTGGATGGGATGTTGGTGGTGAGATTCCAGAATATATCAAAGATATGACTGTGAAAAGAATTGACGAACTTGATACTTCTCAACTAGATTTGGTATTTTCGTCTATAGAATCAGTAGCTGCAAGAGATATTGAAACTAAAATGGCAGCTGAGGTTCCTGTAATTTCAACTAGTTCAGCTTATAGATATGAAGAAGATGTTCCAATTTTGATTCCAGGTATTAATGATGAACAAGCAGAACTTCTTGACATACAAAAGAAAAATCGTAATTGGAAAGGCTGGATAGCACCACTTCCAAATTGTACTACTACAGGTCTTGCAATAACACTAAAACCACTACTTGAAAAATATGGTGCAAAAAAGGTCATGATGACATCAATGCAAGCTATCTCAGGAGGTGGAAAATCTGGAGTATCAGCAATGGGAATTACAGACAACATTATTCCCTATATTCCAAAAGAAGAAGGAAAAGTTAGAATTGAAACAAAAAAGATCTTAGGCAAATTAAAAGATGGTAAGATTGAGGATGCAGATATCAAAGTAAGCTGTACATGCACACGTGTGCCAGTAATTGATGGACATACTGAATCGGTATTTGTTGAAACTCAAAAACCAATTGATCCAGAATTAGTTAAAAATACGTATGAGCAATACAATAAAGAAATCTCAGTAGCAGGGTTGCCCTCAGCACCAAAAGATTACTATGCATTTCACCAAGATCCAACAAGGCCTCAACCAAGAATGGAAAGAGAAGTTGGCGGTGGAATGACTACAACTATCGGCCGTGTCGAAAAAGAAGAATTATTTGAAAATGGCCTGAAGTATATGTTATTTTCACATAACAAGAAAATGGGTTCAGCAAAAGGTGCAGTTTTGTTAGCAGAAATGCTTTACAAAAAAGGAAAAATATAGAAATTTTTTGAAATTTTTTCAATAATAACTTTATAAGAACCAAAAATCCAGATCGTTTAAGGTGTTTTAAATGGTCAAAGTTGATAATTTGGACTTGCAAATTTTATCAGAATTATCAAATGATGCGTCAATTTCAGTTCCAAGGCTTTCAAAAAAAATCAATGTTAATGCATCAGTAGTATATTCTAGAATCAAACGACTTGTCAAAAGAAAGTTAATTGAACGATTTACTATTGTTGTTAACGATGCTGAGCTTGGTTATAATGTAAAAGCATTAACAGGAATCAATATGGATACAAAAAAAAGAGATCATATTATTGAAGAATTATTCATGATTAATGGAGTTAGAGAAATTGCTGAAGTAACAGGTAGATTTGATATTTTAGTAACTATGTATGCTAAATCATTAGATCAGATCCATAAAATAATTTCAGAGCATATTGGACGAATTGAAGGTGTTCAGTCATCAGAGTCATTCATAGAGATGAAAACACGCGTAAAAGCAATGCCATATATGCAATCAAAGGACAGTGGCTAACAGTGCAAAAACAAAAATCAGAATCACGTATTGCAGTTTATTATGAGTTAACAAAACCAAAAATTTGGTATTTACTAGTTTTTACTGCTTTTGGAGCAACTTTAACTGCAGCCAACATTTATGAAATTGCTGTATCTCCATCCACCTGGGCCTTAATGCTATTTTCCGTTGCAGCAGGTTCTGCAGCTGCAAATACTCTGACAAATTATCATGATAGAGATATAGACGCAATAATGGAAAGAACAAAGAAAAGACCTCTCCCATCAAAAAGAATCCATCCAGCTGAAAAAGCAAGAAACTTTGGATTGGTTTTGGCTGGAATTTCGCTTGTATTGGCATTTGGAATTTCATTTACAACTACTTTAGAACAAGGTGCGTGGGCTACAGGATTTATCGCATTTGGTTTGTTAAATAATGTGCTTGTATATTCATATGTATTAAAACGAAATTCAAGGACAAACATAATTTTAGGAGGATTATGTGGTGGTTCACCACCAATGATCGGATGGGTTGCAGTGACAATGTCTGATTTATGGACAATGGGTCTTGCAATGGCAGGATTAGTTTTCATATGGATTCCAATGCATATTTGGGCCCTAACTTTACATTTCAAAGAGGATTATAACAAAGTAAAAGTTCCAATGTTAACTGCTGTTCAATCTGAAAAGACTTCTGCAAGGACTATTGCAATTTCAACTTTTGTTATGGTGTTATTTTCAATTGTACCATTCTTTTTGACAACTGAAAAAGGAGAACCGATGGTAGGTGCAACATATTTGTGGACTGCTATTGTGTCAGGAGTTGTAATGATAGTTTTATCAGCATGGGTTATTGCAAAGCCAATAGAAAAAGCATCGTGGGCATTATTCAAATTTTCTAGTCCATATTTAGCAGTTTTATTCATAGCATTAATGATAGACTCAGCATTATAAAGACTATTTTTACTCTATGTTGTTTAGTTCCTTTGTTATTTCTGAATGTTGAATAATTAATAATTCAAGATCATTTTTTATATCTTCTGAATTCCAATCAGATTTCACTAGTGCAGTTAATTTAGAAACAATATTCCATTGAAGATTATTTTGCTTATCAATTAATTCTAAAAATTGTTTTCCTTTTTCATCTTCAGTCATAACTTTTTAAAAATAAAGAATCATAAAAAGTTAGCAGTAGTTACAAAATATCATTTCAAAATTTGATTAATTAACAGAGATAAAAATGAATATGCAGTGTAGTATTTCAGAGTGTAAAATGAAAGCCATTAAGTCAGTAAAGATTGCATTTAAAGAAAAAAGAAACCTATGTGAGTATCATTATAAACTATTCATCAAAAAAAATGAAAAATATGAGCCACATTTTACCAGATCTTCAGAATTTAAATAATATTAGGTAGAAATTTTTTGTCTTTAGGATTTTTGAAAGACTTAACACCTACTATTTAAAATTACAATTATGGCAATCAAGGAAAAAACAGAACTAAAGAAGGCAATAAAGAAAGAATCTAGGCCAAAAAAACTAGTAACTAAAGCAAAAACAAAGTTGGAATCTAAATCAAAACCAGAATTTGAAAAAGCTTGGAGAGAGTATAATTCTGCCTTGAGTGTATGGAAAGAATCTCTTGCACAATGGCAAAAGGCCACAAACGAGATATTAATGACATATCATGATGCTTGTCAAAAAGCTCTTGAATCAGATGCAGAGTTATTGAGAAAAGTTAGTTCAAGTTGGGAAGAAACATGGGAGGAAATTGGACCGGAATACATTAAACAGCAAACAAAAATGATTGAGAATATTTTTAAGGAAACTAACATTGAAACAATAAAAAAATTTAACGCGCAATGGGAAAAATTCTTAAAAACATCAGGAGATGATTCAATTAACGCATATCAAGAAGCTATTAAACGATTTAATGAAGCTTGGCAAACAAGATAAATGTAAAAAAATTTTAAGTTGGAAATTAAACTTGAAGAGATAGCATAATTTGAAGAACGTGCTCTCCAAAAATTAAAATTATTGCATTATTAAATGGAGTTAGAGAAAACGTTATATCAATATGGTAAGAAGGTAAGCTGTTTTTAATCACTACAATTATTCTAATTAGAATAAGATCAGTGCGTAACGAATTTTTTTAATAGATAAAATTGAAGTAATAATAGGTTTAAGATTAATTATCTAACAAAAAATTTTGGAGCACCCATTGAGATCCTACTAATCTGTAACACAAATTACTATCAAAATTATAATAAAATCTTGGATTAAATTTAATATGAAACAATTTGAATTATTAACAAACTTTACTGATAGATTTTATTTTAATTCTATAAGCTTTGAAGTTTATTTTCAATATGATTTAATTTTTTATTTTGTTTTTGCAAGATTTGGATAATTTCTTGCTCGATGTTATTATCAATTTTTTCAATTATTTTTTTAGATTCATCGTCTCTTAATTGCTCAGGAGTAGCTTCTTCCTCTATTGGTGCTGGTACAAGATCTAGTTCTTGTGGAAGTTCTGTAGTTGTTTGCTTTGGTAATGAGCCTCTTGGACTGGGTAGTGGTTTTGCAGGTTGTGATTCTAGTTCTTGGATTTGTGCTTCTAATTGTGCTAATCTGGATAATTGCTCAGGAGTAGCTTCTTCCTCTATTGGTTCTGGTATAGAGAGTATCTTAGGAGAGGATACCTCAGGTAAATCTCCTAAATAATCCAACTTTACTTTATTTTCATCTATTCGAAAATAAGGTTGTCCATCAATTTGAAATGTTCTAATTCTATGACCTCGCTTCCAAGATGAAAGACCGCTGTAAATTGTAATGTACTCTAAGTGATTTTTTATGTCAGATATAATGGTGAGCCTATCAACAATATTTCCTTCCTCAATACCTTTTTCAGAGTCTTTATGTCGTTTGGCTTTAGAGATTAAGTGGTTTGAATCATAATTAACTTGGGAAATTACAAAATCTGCCCATTTATCCATACAATGAGAACTGATAAGTTTCTAGTAATTAAGCAATAACATAACATAATTGTTAACAGAAAATTATATCAATCATATGGAAAAGTAATGGTGTAAGAAAATACAGAAAACATAGGGTTTAAAAATTATTGAGTAACGTTCAGAAATTATCAAAAAATTGGATAATCTTTTAATTCTTACCTCTTACCAAATTATTTGGTCTTGCAGGAATTAGAATTGAGAATCATCAAAATATATTATTTCTATTAAGTTCAAAAATCAAGTATTTCAAATTAAACAACATTAGTTAAGGTTTAATGTGATAATATTTCAAATTGCATTGATTTTATTAACACAGAATAAGACCTAAATTGTAATATTGAGAAATTCTTTAAAATTTAGGTATTATAGAATCATGTAAACACATTATTTATGATATAATTATAATAAAATAGTCAGAATTTAATTTATGCATAAGAATTATGGATGATATATACTCTAGAGATAAAAAAATACGATTATAATTGGTTTTTCTAATACCTTTATGAAGTGGAAATTTTAATTGAACCATGGAAAAAGCTAGTAATTCATGAAGTAATAGAATACAAATTTGATGACTGGGTAAAGCAAATTGCCTTTAGTACAAGATCATCAGGAGGTGCAATTCCTACTATGCAATGGACAAACGGAATTGTATTTTCACCTGCAAATTTTCCAACAACTAATGCTACCGTAGAAGAACAATTAAAAGGAATACTTCATTGGTCATCTGTTTCATTTGCATTGAAAGAAAAATTTGAAAAACAAATAGTAATTGAAAATGCAACGATAAATCTTGTAGATGTTAGCGTTAATGAAATTTTTAAGGAATTATCCATAATATTAAAAAAACAATCTAAATTTAGAGATGATAGATCTGTTTAACAATAATGAATATTGAAGAAAAAATAGAAGAATGTGAATTTTATTTAAATCAAATTAAACATTTTGAACCAGATCCATTTTATGTGAATTATTTTTTTCAATTATTTATAAAATATATAAATCAAATATATGATAGAATTTTTGAAGAGGCAAGTGTTGATTTTGGATTATTTATTTTAAAAGATTGTAATAAAGAAAGATTTTATAAAAAAGCATTAATAAAAAAAGATAAAAAAGCATTAGAATTTGTAGACTGGTTTGAGAAAAAATTTGAAGATGAACATAAAACTCCCTATCCAAATTTTATAAAAGAGGTAACTGAATTTCAAAAAAAAAGTGACAAATTACCAAAAATCAAGATCATGTTAAGAGCTAAAGAACGATACTTCAAAGATATCAATCAAGAAATTTTGGTAAATTTAACAGATAACAAATTAAGATCTAAAGAGGAATTAGAGATAGAAATTAAAAGAAATATTCAAGTATTTTTAGAGATTCTTAATAATAAGAGAATATTAAACAATGAGCCAAAAGTAAATCAAAAACAAGTAATAGCTTCCACATTTATACAAATTAGAGAAAATGAGAGTTATGAAATTGCTTATGCCTCCGAAGTATACATTTCAGTTTTAAAGCGATTTTTAACAGAATCAAGAGAAAAAATTAGGCATATTACAAAATAGAAGTGAATGCCATTATTTTGAATTAGAAGTCTCTATTAAATCCAAAAATTTCATGCTCAGATTTTGTTTTGATTATTGGAAGGTAAGAAAAGCCATGTTCAAAGTTGTCAGAGAATTCTGGTTCTTTTCCTATATGTCCCTGATATTTTACAAATGATTTTACTGGTTCAGAATCTAATTCAACATAATTAAATTGATAGTAGACATTATCCATTTCTATTGATGTAAGATATCCTATTACCCAAGAATTTTTGTGGGGAAGTGCATATAATGTAAGATTTTGTTCTTCTGCCAGTTCAGGATTATATGTTAATCGAGCCAAACTACCAATATCTTTTACTCGAATTGGATAAAATATATCAGATATTTTATCTAATTTTGTTGGTAGTGGTGAAATTTCTGATTCCATATGAATAATTGGTGCATATGTGGAAATGTCTTTAGTTAATTCAACAACATCACAATACTCTTTTCCAGCAGATGCTTGATAAGAAATGTATCTTCCAAATTTTGTCATAGGAGTATAAAACACAAGAAGAGTGTTTGCAAGGTTTAAACTGCTAGATAAAACCCTAGTTCCAGATAAATCATGAGAATATACTCTAAGAGGATACTCTCTAAATGCACAAACAAATCGTGCCAAATCATTAAAGCTATATAATTCAATAAAACATTGACTTTGTGTCATTAATACATAATCAAGTTAGTATTGTGTTTTAATTCTTTTAGATTTTTTTTAAAGTCTTATTAGTTTCAATTCTCTATATAGAGAGTATGGTTACAAATAAAACTCGTAAAACTAGTTCTGAGGAATTGGAAAAGTTGCAAAAAGAAGAAGAAACACGAAATGCAGCTAGACGAAAAGCTCAGAAAAACGGTAAGAGTATAGCTACGGATAAATCAAAACTAAAGATACTAAAACCTACACGCCCAGCACGAAAAGTTACTAAAAAACGGGCATCAGTGAGATGATGACATATTTTTAAAAAACCAAATTATTTTATTTTTTCTTTATTAACAGTCTATGATTCTATGAAAGATTTTTTATGAAAGTGGATTTATTATAAAAATTGCCATTAGAAACCATTGTGTAATTCTTTTTATGAAAATATTCCATGATAAAATGAAATATGATTAATTTTCCAAAAACAACAGAAGAGATCAGGGCTAGAATAAGTTCTTCGAGAAATAACATATAAATTGTAACGCTAACAGATGTCATAATTTCTAGGCTAATGCAAGTAAAAAGAAAGTAAAGGTTTTTTTGCGATTTAGTTTAGGATTGGGATTTTGGCCACATAGATTTCCAGGTTTCCGAAAATTTTTTCATTATTTCACCATAGGTCTGCATTTGTTCCATTCCAGATGAACTAAAAGACTTCTGCCAATTTTCTGCAAATTGTTTGAAAGCGGTAGTACTAGAATCACTAAGTGTTTTTTGCCATGCCTCACTAAATTCTTTATAGGATTTCATTCCAGCATCAGCAAGTGCCTTTTGCCAATTTTCTGCAAATAATTTCATAGTTTCTGCACTAGATTCTTTGGATGCTTTTCTCCAAACTTCATTAAATTTAGCTTGCATATCGTTATTTGCACTTTGAATTTGCTCAAAAAGGTTTTTCCAGTTTTCTAGAGATTTAGAATATTCTTGCCATAGTGAATCCCACTCGTTTGATTTTTCTTCTGACATTATATAGTGTAAGATTTTAGTGACTCTTAAACTAATCCATTAATGAAGGAATTATGCCTTCTGACGATGATTTAGTCTTTCTTGCATTCTAAATTTTCCCTCTTCAAATTTTGTTCGATCTTCATCTGTTTTTAGCATTAGTTTAGGAACTGGTGTAGGTTTTCCATTTTTATCTAATGCAACAAAAGTAACAAATGCTGTACCAGTAATTGTTCTAATTCCAGTGACAATATCTTCAGCTTCAGCTTTTACTTCAATTTCCATTGAGGAATTATGAACATAGTTTATTCTTGCATTGAGTTTCAAAACATTGCCAACATAGACAGGTTTGATGAAATTTACACTATCCATACTAACTGTTACTGCATTTGATTGAGAATGTCTTTGAGCAACTATTCCTGCAACCATGTCTATATGTTTCAAAATTTCTCCACCAAAAACATTACCCGCAGGATTAGCATCTGATGGAAACATTCTGATTATTACTTCAGCATGGGATTCATCTGGACTTTTTTCCGATTTTGTAAAATTTTTAGTCGACATTTTATATTCTCTTTAATATCTCCTTTTTTTTATCTTGAAATTCCTTATCGGTAATTATTCCTTTTTTATTTAATTCTCCTAATTTAACTAAAATTATAAGATTTTTTTCTGATGATGCTAAGTACTTTGTATTTTCAACAGATTTAGATAGTTTTTTTCCTTTACTTAGAATTTTTTTTGAGACTGTTGAGCTTCGCTTTTTTGCAATGGAGTGTAATTCACTAGTTCTTTTCTTTGCTAATTCAGCATGTATCTTTAATTTTTTAATGACATCTTTTTTATTTTTTGCTTTAAATCTATGTTGATATTCCTTTATTACAAGCACTGGAAATGGTGTCCACTCTACATCGTCATAAAACTGAATTAGTTGATCATTTGTTATATTTTTTAAATACTGTCGAAAATAATCTTCAGACTTATTTTCCAATATGATTATTCAGAAATCATCCCATTTAATTTAATCAGTCTAGACGAATTTTTTTATCAAAAGTATTTTTCCAATTTAATTTTATTAATTTTTGGAATTTTTGCCAATTCAAATCCTTCAAGTCTCTTAGAGAGAGGTCTTGTAGCATCAATACCCATCTTAGCAGTTTGTAATTTCTTTTGATCACTTGATGGGTCTAAACTAGAGCCTCTAACTTTTTTCAAAATAATAAGATCTGTGTCAGCTTGAAATCGTGTAGCCATTGCATATTCGACTGCCTCGGCATTATTAGGATCAATATCTTCATCTACAACTGTAACTTGTTTTAATGAACGGTGGGATTCAAATGTTTTCTTGATGATTTTTTTGGCATCAGACTCTGTTCTCTTTTTTATTTGCACTACTGCATGTAACCAATTACAACCACCATTTGTCATTGATATTTGTTTCGTTTGAGAAAATTCTTTTTTTAGATCTCTATTTAATTTAGACTCTATAGGCATTCCCATTAGTAGTCTATGTTCTGAGAAGCCTGATAAAACATCATGATAAATTGGATTATTTCTAAAGAATAGATTTTCTAATTCAAAAACTGGTTGGGAACGATGGTGATCATATGTTTGAAGCATTTCTACCATCCATTCAGGATGTGTCTTATCACGTAAAATTTTTCCTTCCATGACAATTTCTGCGCCAGATGGTACATTCAAATCTGAGAATGGAAGTTTTGAGAGTGTAAGTTTCTCTCCTAAAAGCGAATTTGCGATATCAATTTCATCCTTACCCCATTCAGCTTGATACGCACTTGCTATTGAAATGGCAGGATGTACACCCACGGTGATGGCAATCTTCAGATCTTCATCATGTTCTTTTGCATTCATAAAACATCTATGTAAATGGCGACCTTCAACCATTCTAATTGAAAAATGTGTTTTGTCTATTGGCATCATTCTATGAAATGATAAATTCTGTTTTTCAGTTTCTGGGTTTTTTACATATACAATTGAAGAAGTTATGAAAGGGCCTGATTCTTTTTCAAAATGAGTCACTATAGGAAGAATAGACAAGTCTTTAGATTTATTTTCCATAAATTTTCCAGAGGAAATCACTTTAGGTTTTTTTGCATTTTTAATTGATTTTATAACATTTTCATGTATTTTAGCCTCAGAACTTTTAACTGCTAGTGCAAACCTTTTTCGTGTACCAACTAAATTAGAAACTAGGCTAAAGTTACTTTCTTTAATATTTTCAAACAAAATTGCATGAGAACCATCAAGTTTTGCAGTAATTCCTGCGATCTCATATTTTGTAGAAACGAGTTTTTTTATAGTTTTTAATTCGCCAGTTTTTTTGACAAGTGATAAGTAATTTCTTAAATCAGTCAATTCTAATCATATCCATTATTTCCGTCATTAAGGCTTTTACAGTATTAGTTTCTAATTCTTTTTGAATAAATGAAGAAATAATAGCAATTCCTTTCATTCTTGTACTAATTCTTTCAGCTGTTAATTTAAGAAAAAGGGAGTTAGATTTAGATGGAATCACAGTTGTGGTAATAGGAGTAGGGCCAGTAGCTAATGAAACCACCATCGAACCTATTTTGTTAGATCCTTCAGATATAGAAACAAAATATCCATTTTCAAACTTTTGAATGCGTAAAGAAAAACTGCGGCTCTCCAAATTTATGGTTTTTTGTAAAAACCCATTCAGAGAGCTCAATAAACTTTGAACAAATCTTATGCTTTTATTGCTATTGATTCAGTTTTTGGAGAGGCTTTAACTTCAGCATTTGGATTTTTCTTGCAACGTTTTTCATGTTTTTCAATATTGAGAAGTAGTTTCTCACAATATTGACATGGAGTTTTTTTTGTTTTTGTAGTTTTAGTTTTGGTGGTTTTTGCTTTTGTTTTAATCTCTGCTATTTCAATTTCAGGAATTTCAGAAATTGCTTTTGCTTCAATTGAATCAGCTTCTACTCTAGCACGAAGTTTTGCTTTGTATTTGAGATTACGTGGTTTTGTTCTGAGTCTATATCCACAACACGGACACCAAAGACCTTCCCATTTGATGAATATTTCACAAATTTGGCATCGACGTTGTCCAGAAGCATACCTTCCAGTACCTACAGGCTTTTGAGCCTTATATCGAACACAAATTCCTTTACAAGTCATCTTTGTAAATAAATATAGAATTTATAGGTATATAAGCATGGATCGAGAATTAATTGATTAATTTTTTAAAATAATGTAAGAATTTGAATAAAATAATTCATTATAGTTATTTGTTTTAAAAAAAAGAAAAAAATCTTCAATAAATATGTATAGCTAATTTAGGATTAAATTTATCAAAAATGTTTTTCAATATTTGTTTAATCAAAAATTTCATTTTTTAAAAAATAAAACGTATATCATATTTTAACCAAAACAATATTTTTCATTTATAAGGATTTTTAAATATTTTAAAAATTATCCAGTAATTGATAGTGGCAAGATAGAATATCGATATCCATCTCTTTGAGAGATGTATTTTGCTGAAAGCATATCTCGTTTTCCTCTTTGATTAAAATTTTTAATTTTTAAGCTAGTTTTTCTTTCATCAACAAATTCCAATTCAAAAGAAGAACAGAATTTTAGATTAAGCATGTTTGCAATTTCTTTTGCAATGATCATATTTCCATTACCTATCTTAACAATTTTTCTTTTAGCTCTCAAACCTCCCAAAATTTGAATAATATGCATTATCAATTTATTAACTGATGAGTGAAACGAGCTTTCAATTTCACGTCCATAATAGAATACAGATAATCCAGTCATTTGACCAGGATCAACTCCAATTACTAACTCTTCTGGGTCAAATCCTAGATCTAGTTTTTGGATCATCAATCCACGCATTACAGTTGGATGTTGTTCAAAGATATCTTCATGAAGCATTGGTTTTTTACAATCATTTGGGGCTTCATTTCTAGTTGTTAAAACTAAATGACCATCATAATTTGAGATATCTGTTGGTAAAATTGAATCAAATGAAAGATTAAGGGTTTTTAGAGAATTTGAAAATCTATAATATGGTTTACCATATGTAGTAGCAATTGCAATACGAGTATTAACTAATGGATCGATATTTCGAGAGATGAAATGTATGATTTAGGTTTTATGCCTTCAAAACAGTTGACACAACATGTTTTACTGCTTCATCAAAATTAGCATCAATATTTGACTGAATTTCAGATAATTTTGCCTCTCCTTCTTGAGTAATTTTTGCGGATTCGGCATTAGCCTTGTCTTTTGAGGCGTTGATTATGAGTTCAGCCTCGTTAGTGGCCATTTTCCTGATCTTTTCAACAAGTTTGTCAATTTCATTTTGAGCCTTTACAAAAAGTTGTTTTTTCATATCAGCAACTTTGCTATTTAGTGAATCGAGATCATCCTCAAGTCCATTAAGAGATTGAATAATCCCAGTAACCCTTGATTCAGCCATGCTGCTCATGATATAGTAAGTTCTTCAAATCCATTACTTAAATCATTCAATTTTAGCAAGTTTTATGTCAAATTTGAGGTTATATAGTTTTTAACTGGCTGTCAAAAGCAGGATTGCACGTGCAAGATCGCCTTTGGCTTCCTCAAGTGCATTTTTTGCTTTTTCTTCATCTACTCCCGCTTGTTGACTTACAAGTTGAATGTCTTCCTCTGAAAATATTGGTACCTCTAACTCTCTTTCTTCATATGAATCAGCAGTTACTGTAAAAATTGAATTATCCTTGGCTTTCATCTCAGTGACTGATGGCTTGGAAATAATTATCTCCTTTTTATCAGTCTTGATGATAACCTCTTGAACATTTGGGATCTCTTTCATATCTAATCCCATCTTATCCATCATTCTTCGCATTTCACGATTACCGCCTCGCATCATAACGATATTTCTCCTTAACGACTTTTTAAACTATCTCTAACTTTGACTGCCATTCCTCTATAAAAATCAGAAATCATTTCTGAAGAAAGAACGGCTTTGCCGACAGCAATTACTTTATCATTAAATAACACTGGTGTATCAGATGTGATTCGAATGTTTTTCCCACACCAAACAACATGCTTACAAAATACAGATCTGCCTTCTTCAACGAAGGGTGCTGCATTCGAATTTACCTCCAAACAATTTTCTTTGAATTTTTTATTTTTTAATAGCAGTTGTGCAAAATATGGGCTAATTGCCAGACCACCATCAATTCTTAAAGTACACAATAATTTTCCATGATGAGATACAGTTTTGATTCTTCCATTTTTTCTGGAAAAAGTCATTTCAATATCTTTAGGTAAATATTTTGAAACACCATTTCCAAATAATGCGTCAATAGTATATTTCAGCTTTAGAAATTGATCCATATCAATAATCCAATCTTTTCTAAATATTAGTTCAATGTAAGAACATATATTCCAAACCAAACTATATAGATAAGATTTTTGTCTTTAGTTTATGGAAGAGCGGGAAGAAACAAGAAAAATTCAGTTTACTGGTAAATCATCATATATTGTTTCATTGCCAAAACAATGGATTGTAGATCTTGGATTAAAACAGGGTGATCAAATTAGAATGGCTAGAAAAGGTTCATCTACATTAGAGTTGTATCCACCTAAAATTGAAGCATTTATTCAGAAAAAAGAAGAGGCGACCATTGAGATAGATACTGAAGAAGTATCTTCAATTGTTAGAAAATTAATTTCTCTGTATTTTTTGGGATTTAAGACAATTAATGTAAAGCCTAAAACTGGGAGATTAAGTCCAAGTCAAAGAAACACTGTGAAAGAAGCTGTGAAAAGAATGTTAATGGGTTCTGAAATTATTTCAGATTCTAGTGTAGGAATTACAGTGCAAGTTTTAGTAAACTTATTAGAACTATCAGTTGATGGAGCATTTAAGAGGATGATTCATCTTGCAAAATCAATGTTAAGTGATGCAATTCTAGCAGTAAAGGAAAACAATTTGGATCTCGCTCAAGAAGTAATTAATACGGATGACGAAGTAGATAGATTTGGTTTTTACATTATTCGTCAATTAAAGATTGCAATTCAAAATGAACATATGTTAAAAGAAATGGGATTAAGAAATGCAAGAAATTGTTTAGGATATAGACTTGTTGTCAAAAATATAGAGAGGACTGGAGATCATGCAGCATTTGTTGCAAAAGATATTCTAGAATTTAAAAAGCCCATAAGAAAAGAAATTATAAATAAAATTCAAGAAATGAATGAATTCTCTCTTTCAGTACTAGATGATTCTTGTCTTGCATTATTTAAAGAAGATTATACTCAAGCAGAAAAAACCATTGAGAAAACTAGTCTAATTTCAAAATATGAGAAAAAGGTTAGAGATGCCTCAAAATCACTCAAAGACGATGAAGAGATTTATAGGATTAGAAGAATTACTGAAAATATTAGAAGAATTGCAGAATATGCCAGTGACATTTCAGAAATTGTTCTAAACATGAACATTGAGAAGACGTTAAAGAAAATTGAATAATTTTTTCCATAAAAGGACATACAAGTTTAAACTCTAGCGATATTTCGATGGATAATTGAAAGTAAAATGAAATCTGCAATTTTGATAACATACGATAAGGAAGATATGATTACTGAAGCAATTGGGCTATGTGATGCAGCAGGGTACGAAATCGTTCACACGGTTAAACAAAATTTTCTCAAAAAACCAAAGTACGGAATTAGTGGAGGGGTTTTAGAAAAATTAGAAGGTATTACAGAGAGATTAAGGCCAGATGTCATAGTTTTTGATGAGATCTTAAAACCAAGTCAAAATTATAATTTGGCTTCAGTTCTCCATAGAGAAGTTTTAGATAGAGAAGCACTAATTCTTGAAATCTTTGAAAGTAGAGCATCAAGTGCAGAATCAAAGCTCCAAGTAAAATTAGCTCAATTAAGATATGAGATGGCAAGAGCAAAAGAAAAAGTTCGTCTTTCAAGTATGGGAGAACAGCCAGGATTTATGGGTATTGGAAAATTTGAGGTGGATGTATACTATAATGATATTAAGCATAGAATGCAAACTATAAAGATCAAGCTGGAAAAAGCTGGAAAACAGAGGGAGCTTCATCGTCAGGGAAGAAAAAGAATTGGATTTAAAACAATTTCACTTGCAGGATATACATCTGCAGGAAAGACTACATTATTTAATAAAATGACTGGAGAAACTCGTGAACAAAGTCATGAATTATTCACTACTCTTTCAACCACTACTAGAAGAATAACTATAAATCGTGAACCATTTTTAATTGCAGATACAGTAGGCTTTATCAGTAAACTTCCGGCATATATGATTGATGCATTCAAATCAACATTAGAGGAGCTACTTTATACAGATATACTCATTCTAGTAATTGACATAAGTGATTCTATTTTTGATTTGAAAAAGAAATTTACAAGTTGTATGCGAACATTAAGTGATCTGGGAGTTGAAAGAGATAAAATAATTTTTACTTTGAACAAGTCAGATTTATTATTAAAAGAACAAATTGAAGAAAAAATTGAGATACTTAATCTAAATGATAATAAAAAAAGAATTGCCATTTCTTCAAAAACAGGCCAAAATCTAAATGAATTAAAGAAACTTGTCAAAGAAATTATGGACAAACAAAGATTACCTTAAATGAAAAAAATTGAATGTAAACTATGATGATTGAAGTTTTAAGAATTGGCCAAAGAATAATTAGAGATGATAGAGTAACAACGCATGTTGCTCTTGTAGCACGTGCTTTTGGGGCTTCAAAAATATTCATGACAGAGGTTAATCCAGAAATTAAAGAAACTATAAAAAAGATTAACAAAACATGGGGTGGAAATTTTGTTGTAGAGTTTATTGATAGCTGGAGAACCATTGCTAAAAAGAAAAGAAAAGAGAATTTCAAAATTGTACACCTTACAATGTATGGAGAGAGTATCAACGATACACAAAAGGAACTTTCAAAAGAAGAAAATCTGCTTGTGGTAGTAGGTGCTGAAAAAGTGCCAAGAGAAATCTATGAATTTGCTCATTATAATGTCAGTATTGGTAACCAGCCACACTCAGAAATCAGTGCTTTAGCCATACTTTTAGATAGAATCCAGAAAGGAGAGCAATTTAAGAAAGATTTTTCTAGAGGTAGAAGAAAAATAATACCCACAAAAAAAGGGAAAAAGGTTCTAGTAAAAGAAACAAGGGATTAATAATAGAAAATTTGAAATTAATATAGTTGGTAGACAAATACGAAGATCCTTTTGTTCGAATAGCATCTATGATTGGGGGAGATGAATACCTCAAGGTCGCAAGATCACTTTTGAAGGCCGAAGATGCTACTGATGAAGAAATTGCCAGTTCTACGGGATTGAGAATCAATATGGTAAGAAAAGTACTCTATGATCTATTTGGAAAATCACTCATTACAGGAATTAGAGTCAAAGATGAACGAAAGGGATGGTTTGTGTATAGATGGAGAACAAGAAGAGAAGAAGTTGAAAACTTTATTGAAAATCAAAAAAAGAAGATCACTGAAAGACTTCAGCAGAGACTTGATTATGAAAATGCTTCAGATTTTTATCATTGTAGCAATGAAGATTGTCCGAGAGTAACATTTGAGGATGCATTAGAAGGAATGTTCAAGTGTTCATCATGTGGTAATGTTTTGAATTTGAAAAAGAATGACAAATCAAAAAAAGCATATTCAAACAAAATTGATGATATCAAAAAAGACATGCAACAAACATTCTAGAATTAATGTTTTAAGGATGATGATACGTGATCAGAAAAAAACAAGCAAGCAAAAGAATTCCTAGAAAATTAATTAAGAAAATTCTTGTACCAATTGATGGTTCAAGTAATTCCTTTCGTGCATTAAAAGAAGCAATTAACTTGGCAAAATTTACAAATTCACAAATCATTGGGATTTATGTTATTCCAAAAGACATATCAGCGCTCCCTCTAATTGATCTGTTACAACCGCTCTCTACGCTTCGTCCAATTGGGTTTCAAAAGAAAATTCTCAAGCATGGGACAAAAATTATTATTTACGCAAAAGAAATTTGTGAAAAGAATAAAACCAAGTTTTCAGGTCAGATTATTAAAGGAAACCCAGGTTATGATATTGTAAAATTTTCAAACAAAAATAAAGTTGATTTTATCATTATTGGTTCAAGAGGTAAGGGACCCACCACAGAGATCTTTCTAGGAAGTGTTTCAAACTATGTAATTCACAAGGCTAGATGTCCAGTTATTATAGTCAAATAAGTTCTGAAAATTCTAAAAAAGGTTGAGAAATAGGTTACTAAATTAAATATGGAGAAATTGGAGATTAGATCCTTGAATCAATTAGTAACAGTAAATCCAGCAACAGGTGAGGAAATTGCAAAATATGATGCGATGGGTAGAGAACAAATCTTTCAGATGGTCAGTAAGGCAAAGAGAGCATTTCCTGAATGGAAAAAAGACTATGAGAAAAGAAGAAGCTATATTTACAATTTAGTAGAATATCTAAAAAAGAACAAAATAGAACTAGCAAAAATAGCAACAACCGAAATGGGTAAAGCACTAAAAGAGTCGATTGGAGAAGTTGAAAAATGTGCATGGGCTTTAGAATTCTATGCTGATCATGGAGATAGTTTTATTTCAGATGAAGTTCTCAATACCGACGCAAGAAAAAGTTTCCTGACTTTTGAGCCACTAGGAATTATTGGTTCGATAATGCCTTGGAATTTTCCATATTGGCAAGCTTTACGATTTGCTGCACCATGTTTAATGGCAGGAAATGTAATTGTAATGAAACCATCGAGGGTTACTTTACAATCAGGCATAGAAATTGAAAAGGCCTTTGCTGAAGCAGGAATTCCAGACGGAATATTTCAGACAGTTGTAGGCAGTGTAGATTCTGCAAATCATCTGATTGATTCAGATGTTAATGCTGTGACTTTTACTGGGAGTACAAATGCCGGTGCTAAAGTAGGTGAAAGGGCTGCCATAAATTTAAAAAAATGTGTTTTAGAGTTAGGAGGAAGTGATCCCTTCATAGTTCTTGATGATGCAATTATTGAAAAAGCAGCTCAAGGAGCAGTTAAGGGGAGGTTCATCAATTGTGGTCAAAGTTGTGTTGCATCAAAAAGATTCTTTGTTGGAAAAAATATTGCAAAAGACTTTATTGAATTATTTATTAAAAAAACATCTCAATTAAAGGTAGGAAATCCTAGCTTGATGGAAACTGATGTAGGTCCATTATCTAGCAAAGATAGTTTAGAGACTATTTCTGGAATTGTAGAAGATGCAAAAGAAAAAGGAGCTGAAATTCTTTTAGGAGGATCCGAAATTGATGGAAAGGGATACTTTTACAAACCAACCATCCTTACAAACATTAAACCAAACATGAGAATTGCAAAAGAAGAGACATTTGGACCAGTTGCTCCAATCACCATAGTTGAAAATGAAAGTGAGGCAATAAAACTTGCAAATGACATTGAATTTGGATTAGGTGCAAGTATTTGGACAAAAGATCTTCAAAAAGCAGAAAAAATTTCAAGGCGTATTGAATCAGGAATTGTTAGTGTGAATAATGTGGTTATTTCAGATCCAAGAATTCCATTTGGTGGTATCAAGCATAGTGGATTTGGAAGAGAGCTTTCAAGATATGGAATGCTTGAGTTTGTCAACATTAAATCAGTTAGGTTTTATGATAATCTTACACATCATCATTACGTAGAATAGTTTTTTTCTTTGCTACAAAATAATAATTTGATAGATTTCTAAATTTAGATTTCCAGATGATTATTTCTGGTAAATTTCTTCATCATCATAATTACATTCTTCTAACTCAATATGAGTTGGATTTCCATTGTCTTCAAAATAAATTTTAACAAAGATATCAGATGCTAGAGTTGTTGCCAAAGTTTCTGCCAATTCCTTTGGAAAATTACCTAATCTTTAAGGATATGATGAATAACGATATTCACTAAGCTCATCTTCATGATAGAAATCAATCTCAATATCCCCATTTGTGTATTTCTTACGCCTACAACTTCACCAAAAATGTTATAAGACAAATTAGTTTCCTTGTTTAGATATATTTCTTGATAAATCTTCAGCTAATTTTTCAAAATGCTCTCGAGTTTTTCCAGTTTCCTTAAGCTTATCTTGTTCAATCTCATTAAGTTCTTTATCAACTTTTTCAGAAACATATTGTAATCGAGCTTCTGCCATCATAAACAGCCTATTATTTTCTTTCCACAAATGTTCAGTAATGTGTTCAACATATTGCTTCATATCATTGATAAGACGTTGAGAATTTCCTGAAGAAAGATATTCTTTTGCTGATTCTTCCATATGTTTTCCAATTTCTCTTGAACGCTCATGATCCATCAGCATCATAGCAATGGGTCCCATGTTTCGTGGCATTCCTGCTTGTTCAAGAGCAGGAAACAAAGAATTCTCTTCTTTACTATGATGGCAAACATCGGTAAAATTTTTTGAAAAATCAATCACAGGCAATAAAATGGATTCAGGGATTTGTTTATTATCAATAAGTAATTGTATTGCAGACTCCATTGCTTTTATGACTTTTTCGATAAGATCATGATCTTTTCGTAATGATGCGGTTGACATATTATGCATATCAAAAGTGAAGTATCTATATCTTTTTTTAATTTAGTTAAATAACTAAAAGATATAAAATTAGTTAACGAGTTAATGTTAACTATTTGTTTTAACGATTTGCAAGACTTTTTGCTTTAACAAATGCCCAAATCTTTTTTGTCATTTCACTTGGTGCTATAGGTTTCTTACCAAAAACATCTTCTACAGTTTCTTTACGTCCTGTAAAATTAATTGCATAACCACCAAATGCCTTTTTGCTAGATTTTGATGATTTGTTAGAACTCTTTGTTGTAGATTTACTTTTTGGTGCAACTTTTTTTGTTACAATTTTTCTTTTTGCTGGAATTTTTTTCTTTGTAGATTTCTTTTTTATTGCCAATTTCTTAAAATTTTACTCTAAATTAAGTATAATAACCTACACATTTAGGATCAAAATTGTTTTATAGGATTTGTTTTTAGGCATAACTAAGTGTTTTTTTGGGATAGATAAAATTAAGAGGCATTAAAAATTAATTTACTTAAAATAATTAAAGAGATAGTTCAATCTTGGGAAATAATATTTTGTTAAAAAGTTAAAATTTGAATTACTAATACTAAGGTAAACAAAAAACTACAAATTTTGTTTAACATTTTTATGCATAGATGTTTCAATGAGTGAAATATTAAATTTTTAAAATTATGAGACTGTGGAATTATTAAAATATTAATATTTTTAGTTTAAGGATCTAGTATAATTTCTTGTTTAAGAAGAGAAATTAAAATGATATTATTTTCTAATTTTATAAAATAAGAGAAAAAATTAATGTATAATTAAAAAAATAATTAATTGTCTAATTTTGTGTCTTTTGTTTTATAGCAGATAACATCAATTCTATCATATTTTTATTCAATGAAGCAAGTGTCTTAGTATTTTCATTAAATGCATCAAATATTTTTTTTGAAGTTTCTGCAGAATCTATAGTAAATTTGTTTTGATTTTTGTATGCTGTTATTGCTTGATCAGTAATGTTTTGAATTGCTTTCATAGTTTCTTCATTCATATTTACATTCAAACCAGATTTGGAAGCAAATTCTTGTTGTAAAGCAATAGATGAATTAATTACATTCTTCCATGCTTCCATAAAGCTTTGTTGAATATTTGTTGCTGTTTGATGGTATATCGGTGTTGACTTATCAACTTCATTAAAAAATTTTTCAGCATTTTTTTTGCATTCAGTAAAGATATCTTTTGATTCGTCTGTGGATTTACTCATGAAATAAAATGGAATTTGTTGTAAATAAGTTTAATCTATAGATTTAATAACAAATTTTCAGATTTACCTGAGAATCGAGGCATTAGATTTTTTTTGGCTTTATGTATTATATACAATGTTCATACAAATAAACCAATTTTAGACTATTTTTTATATAATTATGTTTTGATATAATGTAGAAAAAGATGGTTTTCAAGCCTCTTAAATGACTTTAATTTGAGTTTAGGTGATTGATTGATTTTTTCAAATCCTTTTCCTTGAACAAATGTGATTGCCTCAGTACCTCCAATTATAAACGGAGAAATTGTTATCAATATTTCATCAAAAAGACAATTTTTAATGAATTGCCAATTAATTGTTCCACCTCCCTCTACAAGGATTGTTTTTATTCCTTTTTTCTGAAGTTTGCTCATTAAGGCTTTTATGCTAACAGAGGTTTTTCCAGTAATAATTATTTCGACAGGGAATTTTTTTAGATTTTTTAGATTTTGTTGGCTAATGTTTCTTGAAACAGCGATAATAGTAGGTACATTGTCAGATGTTTGAAGAATTTTGGATGTTTTAGATATTGTTCCTTGAGAATCAAGAATCACACGAATAGGATTTTTTCCTTTTGAGAACCTTACAGTAAGTAGGGGGTTATCATGTACAATAGTGTTTTTTCCAACAAGAATTGCATCTACTTTAGAGCGCAGTTTGTGTAATCTGATAACATCTTGTTTTGAGGATAGTTTTGAATCACCAGTGTGGGTTGCTATTTTTCCATCTATAGAAATAGCTGCGCTAAGAATAATATGCAATTTAGATTTTTCCATGAACTATTTCACCTCCAATCATAACTGCACGTATTGTTGATTGTGAAGCCCTATGAACAATAGATGCATGAGGATTATGCATGGGTTCTAAGTCCAATGAATGTTTTTCAATAAAAATACAATCTGCAAGTTTTCCCGTTTCTATTACACCAATTTCTTTTCTCAAAAGTTTCCCACCATTCACTGTAGCCATTTTTAGAATTTCTTTTGGATTGATTCTTTTCTTGTGAATAGCCATAGTTGCTTTCCACAAATAATCCATTTCTCTAAACATGTCAGGGGAATTAATCATAATATTATCTGTACCAAGTGCTATAGTACAGCCTACCTTTTTCATCAATTCTATATCTGGAATTCCTTCTGCTAATGATGCATTTGCTCTTGGACAAATCACTATTCCCCTGGTTCTCTTTGATACTGTATTTAGATCTCCTATTGATGCATGAGTCATATGTATTAGAAAGTGTGGTTTCAAATTTAGAGCTCTTATGGCTTCAGATTTTCCAGTCATTTTCTTTGAGGCTAAAACACTTTGTTTAGTCTCAGAAGAATGAATTGCTCTGAGTTTTGATGTTTTTGAATACTGATTTAGGACCATTGTGCTGTTTTCATTAGCCCCACTTATTCCAAGACCGTCACACTTTTTTAGTAATTTTTCAAGGATCAAAAATTTTGAATTTGGTAATGAAATATTTTTTTTTATTTCATTAGGACTTTGGTAATAATCAAGTCTTCCTAGAACTATTGATCGAATTGGTGATTTTTTAAGAATGTTTTTGAGCAGTAAAACACCATCTATGCCTCCTTCTCTAAAATCTACAAAAGTTGTAATGCCTTTTTGTAGCATGGAATTACATGAATTTTGCATAAAGCTTGCAAGAATTTCTTTATCTGTTTTTTTGAGAATTTGAGATTTAGCTCCAAAGATTGGGTGAATTCGTTTATCCACAGATGTATTCAGTCTTACATCTTTTCCAATTGAATCACCAATATGAGTATGACAATTAACAAAGCCAGGAATGACTAGTAACCCTTCACTATCAATAATTTTTTCATTAGGACTTGCTCCAATATTTGGTTGAATTCGTTTGAATTTTTGATTTTGTATTTTTATGTTAATATTTGAAATAAAGTCTAATTCTTTACCTAATAACACACTTGCATTTTTTATTAACATGATAATTCATAAACATCAGGTTTTTCTTTACCTGAATCTCTAATTTCCCTAATCGTATCAAGAGATTTTGTAGCTAGTTTTACTGCTTCTCTAGCAGTAGTAGCATTTCCAATTCCACAATTTAAAATAATTTGATCTTCTTTTTTTGTGGAGTTTATAAAATCATTAACAAATTTTTTTGCATTATCACTTGCAACAATCATAAAATTATCTCCACCCATAAAGAAGGTCAGTGATTTTTTTTCAGCAAAATATTTTGCCATTTTTGCATATAAATTAAAAATCAGCAAGGAAATCTCATAAGGAGAATTTTTTTTTCTTCGTGATGTAAGATCATCAACATCAAGATGCATTATTGAAACTGATGAATGTGATTCATTATCAATATAACCAAAAATATTATGTTCTTTGCTAAGAATTACTTCATTTTTCTTTCCATCAGAAGCTTTTAGGTTGGCTGCAAATGGGGAATCACCATATCCAATAGATATTGAAAGTTGAAGATCAAAGGATTTTTCAAGTGATTGCTGGATTTGTATATGATCGTCTAATCCCAGACCATTTGAAACTACAAAGAACTCATCGGCTCTATTTAAGAAAACAAGACAGTTTTTTTCTGAAAATAATTTCTGTATTTGCTTGTATAGTGAAGCCTGAAGTATTTGTAGCTCATGTTCTCTATCACTACCTAGAGTAAGTGTCCAAGGTCCATATCCATTAATTTTCAAAATGCTTAGCTGGATCATTTTTGAATCCTCTTTAGCTCGTTTGATATCTTTACAATAGCCTCAACTGCTCTCTCAGCAACAGGGCGTATTCTAGAATAAGCATGTTTTTCTTGCATTCCAGGTCCAGTTATTCCTAAAGAAACAGGTTTTTGATATTTTAATGAGAGATCAGTTAATGAATGAGCAACAGAATGGGCTATTACTTCGTCATGTTTTGTTTGTCCTTTAATGATAGCACCAAGAGTGATTACACCGTCAATTTCTTTTTTTTGTAATAATGCATCTACAATTATTGGTATATCATAAGCTCCTGGAACATTACATGTGTATTTTATTTTCAATTTCATTTTTTCTGCTTTTTCTTTGGCTACTAAAAGCATTCTAGATGTCACTTCTTTATTAAATTCTGAAACCACTACAGCAATATTCAAAATTAATGCATCCTTGCATAATCTAAAAGTTCTTTTCCATCAATCAATGGAATTCCATTTTGTTTTGCATATTTTTCAGCTTTGTTTACGGATAATGCAGTGTAAGTTTCTGCATCCATCATTTCACAAATAGCAGTAACAGGGGTTAAACCAGCAATTTGAGCTAGGTAAACTGACATTTCGGTATGACCCTGTCTAGTGTTTAATAGTCCTTTAGATGCTAAAAGTAATGGAATGTGTCCTGGAGTTTTAAAAGATGAAACAAATTTTTTCTTTTGATTGTCAACATTATAGATATTTGCCATTTCTCTTATGGTCAGTGATCTATCATTATCTGTTATTCCGGTGTATGTTTGATAATGGTTTATAGAAATTGAGAATGTTGGATGATCACCATATGGTGCTAATCCCATAATCATTTCTTTGGTTGAAATATCAGATTTAGCCAAAATTTCATGCATGTATCTTAAATCTAAAGAGTTTGCAAAATTATTGTCAATTGCAATGCACAAAAGACCGCCAGCATGTTGACGCATTCTTGCAACGTGTTCAGGTGTAACAAATTCTGCTGCCACTACCATATCTATTTCATTTTCTCTGCCTGCAGAATCAAATAACAATACAAATTCTCCTTGTTTTAATGATTGAAGTCCAGATTCAAGTGACATGTAGAAAAATCGCTCGATCTAATTATAAAGTTTACTAAAATATTGGTAATTACCAGAAAAATGGTAAATATGGAATTTTACTTTAAAATATATTTGCCAAGTATGTCAGTTTCAATATTAATTTTATCGCCAACTTTCTTTGTTTGAAAGTTTGTAACTTCAATTGTATGTGGGATCAAGCAAACAGATGCAATATTGTTTTTCACATCTACTACTGTTAGGCTAATTCCATCTACTGCTATTGATCCTTTTTTAACAACATATTTTGCCAGATTTTTAGGAACTGCAAACCATACTTGTACTTCTTTTGGTTTCTTTTGAATTTTTTTAATAATTCCTACACCATCAACATGACCCAATACAAAATGTCCTTCTAATCTATCTCCTGCTCTCAAACTTCGCTCAATATTGACAATTCCTCCTGGTTTTAGATTACCAAGATCTGTTTTCTTGGTAGTTTCTTCAATCATCTCAAAAATGCAGTTAGGTTTTGAAAATTTTGTTACAGTAAGACAAACTCCATTTAGCGCAACACTTTGTCCAATTTTCAATCCTTTGGAATGCTTACCAAGATTAACTGTCATTTGTATTGCACTTCTATTTTTGGTGTTTTTTGTAATTTTCTCTACTTTACCAATGCCCTCAACAATTCCAGTAAACATTATTTTACGTGAAAAATTCTTTTATAAATTGATTTAGTTAATTTAAAAAAATTATTTCTCAGATGACAATTCAGTAAATTCGTTTTCACAGAATTGATGAAAGACTGTGCATTTATTATGTTTAGCATCATTTTTGATTTTTTCCATATCTTTTAGCAAAACTCCTTGAGCAGCCAAAAAGGCTTCATCTTCAAGACCTAGTTTTTGAAATGCTTTTGATTTTGCAATACTGGCTTCTTTTATAGTTGGATCAGATATTTGTGTCCTATCATAGTATTTTATTGATTCTTCAATTTTTTTCAAATGATCAAGTGATATGGCCTTGTTCATCAAAGCTGTAATGTCGTTTTCATCCAGGTTTAGCACTTTATCATAAAATTCTATGGCCTCATTATGTCTGTCTAATTCATTTAGTGATAAACCTATACTATTTAGTGCCCAAATATCATTTTTAGAAATTTCAAGAATCTGTTTGCAACAATCTATGGCTTGATTGTGTTTTTTAAGATTTTCAAGTGAGTATGCTTTATTTTTGAGGGCATATACATCAGAGTTTTTTATTTCTAAAACTTTGTCACAGTAAGTAATTGCCTCATGGTATTTGCCCAAGTGTAACAGTGAAAGAGCTGTGTTTTGTAGCCCAATCATATCCTCAGGATTGCTTTCAAGCAGTTTTTTACAATAAGATAATATGTCATCGTATTTTCCTGCATTAAACATTCTAGTGATAATGTTTGTTGGATCAAGTAAGTTTATCAGTTTAAATCAGTTGATAATAGAAGTTCATTGGCTATAATGTATTCTACTAAAAATAAAAGAGATATGGAAAAAGGTTTACTTCATATTTTTTCTTAGTACATCATTTAAGACTTTAGAATAGCTAAATGAAGCTTGTTCTTGTTGAATTAACTTTGCTTGACGAAGTCGGATTTTTTTGTCGAGTTCATCGTCAATCATTATTGTTACGCGTCTACTCATGTAAAGTCAAAAATTAGTTATGAAAATACCAATTTAATATTATGGGAAAAGTCCCAAAAATGGAAATTAATGCATTATAGTAAAAATTACATTTTCAATATTAAATGGCTTATAAATAATTGGAATTGAAAGTTTGTTTGATTTTTCTTGGGTAAGTGAATTCATATCAGCTGTAACTGCAATAATTTTTGCAGTAGGATCTATTTTTTTAATTGCTTTAATGGCATAAAATCCATTGCCATTAGGCATCATGATATCAATTAAACATGCATCAGGTTTATTCTCTTTAAATAAAGAAATTGCATCTTTTCCATTATATCCTTTTCCAATAACATTAATGCCATTTTCTTCTAAGAGTTCACTGAACAAACGTACAATATCTTTATCATCATCTATAACTATAACAGATACCATAATAAAATAGTGAAAGTATACATTTAATATCTTTCTTTATTGCAAAAGGGAAATTACAATGATTGATAGATTTTTTGCAGAAGTATTTGCAAAAAAGATTAAGGAACGCCTAGATAAAAACAAATTGAAAAAAATTGAAAGAGAGTTATTCCTTATAGAAGGAATGTCAATAAAGTTGTCAATAGAATTTTTTGAGAAATTGCATTTACAACTTAAGCAAATTATGAATGATTCCGAATCATTTGAGTTACAAATTCTTGATGAAATTTGTCAAATTCAATCTTCAAAGGATAAAGCAGTAATAACAATTCTAGATAAATCTTTGATTAATGAATTATTATATGATTTTGGAGATGATAATATTAGAAGGATTTTATTAACAATTATGAAAAACGAATTGGTAATTACAGATATTTTAAAGCAGACTCATGTTTCAAAAACTTCAGGATATAGAATAATTGAGGATTTAATCATAAAGGGATTAATTATAGAAACAAAAATGATTCTTAGTAAAAGTAAAAAAATATCAAAATTCAAATGCATTTTTGAAGAAATAGTTTTTAGATTAAATAATGAAAGAATTTTAATTGAAATAGTAATTCCAAAAAAAGATTTAGAAAAAAGCTCAATAATGAAAATACTTTGGCAAAACTAGGTTTTCTGTGGAATCGTTATCACAAATCTAGTAGGGTCATTTACTACTAAAATGGTACCATTATGTTGTGATATGATAGATTTGCACGTTGCAAGTCCCAATTCAGTTCCTGTGCTTTTAGTGGTAAACAGAGGTAAAAAAATTGAATCTAGGTTTTTTGAAGGAATTGGAGGACCAGAATTTTCAATAATTATTTGCAAATTTTGTGGAAGTGATTTTATTTTAATGATTAATTCTCCTTTTCCATTCATTGCTTCTTTTGCGTTTTTAAATAAATTAACAAATACAATAATTATTTTTTCTTTATCACATTCTACTTCTACAGAAGATTTTTCAAATTCAACCCTAATTGTTTCTGGTAGATTTGAACGGATTATAGATTCTTCAATAATTTCATCAATTTTACATCTTGTTGAATTTAGAGGAGTTGTTCGGACATAATCCAAAACATCATCAATTTGATGAGTCATTCTAAAAATGGCCGAATCAATCATTTTTATTTTCTCATGTGATGATGAACTAAGATTTTCTTTGTTTTTAATTAATTCTAAACCCATTTTAATTGTAGA
>Ga0224497_10000091_pt1 | contig 74308 bp, 72 predicted proteins | sample SF_Jul11_sed_USG_4_FD_167970 | JGI IMG/M metagenome (GOLD analysis project Ga0224497, IMG submission 167970) | Sediment microbial communities from San Francisco Bay, California, United States - SF_Jul11_sed_USGS_13 | ecosystem: Environmental > Aquatic > Marine > Sediment | place: USA...
CGAGGCGAGCGCGGACTTTTGGCCGCGGACCTGTTGGCCGAGCTAAGGGGCGTGATCAACCTATGAGGCTGTATCTGCCCGACCCGGCGGCGACTGCTGAACTCGCCAGCCGGTTGCACGCCGTGCTGCCAGCCGATACGGCTGGGTGGACGTTGCTGCTCGAGGGTGAACTCGGGGCTGGAAAATCGACCATTGCGCGGGCACTCATTGCGGCCATGGGCCATAGCGGCAAGGTGCCGAGCCCGACCTATACCCTGGTCGAGCCCTACGAGCTTCCGCGTGGAATGGTATATCACATTGATTTATATAGAGTTACTAGCGAACAAGAGCTCCGCTACCTGGGCTGGAACGAACTCGAGGATGGCTTTCGCCTGGTCGAATGGCCGGATCGAGCGCCGGCACTGGCCGCGAGCGCTGACTTGTTGATTCGGCTGGAATACGCGCCATCGGGCCGCAACGCGGAGATCACGGGTCTGAGTACGCGCGGCGCAGAATTGGTGGCGCAAATGAGCGCGACGACGATGACTTAGCTACAGGATTAACTAAGTCCGATATCTTCATAATTTTGATACATAAATATTGGATTTCCCGGCCGCGGCGGTATACTCACCCGACATAATCCCGAGATGTGAGTTCGACTGCCCGCGATGCGCTGCCGACGCCTGTTCCTGACTGCATTCCTTGCGCTGCTTGCCGGTACGGCGCAGTCCGCGAGTACTCTCGAGAATATCCGCATTTGGGCTGAAAGCGGCAAAACGCGGGTCGTGCTCGATCTGAGTGGGCCCGCTCAGCACTCGATTTTCACGCTACGCGGTCCGGATCGTCTTGTCGTCGATTTGAAAGATGGCCGACTCGCACGCGCGCTGACGGACATGCCTGAAGGGGTTGGCTCGGTCCGCGCGATCCGCACCGGCGTGCGTGCTAATGGGCAGTTACGTGTAGTGTTCGACCTCAGTGAAAACGTGCGCTCGCGGAGTTTCACGGCGGGACCGAACAGCCGCTACGGGGATCGCCTGGTAATCGATCTGCAGCGCTCGGGAACCCCGCAGACCGTCAAGCGCGCCTCGGAAGCGTATACGCCCGGCCGCGACATCGTCGTTGCGATCGATCCGGGCCACGGCGGGCATGATCCGGGCGCGATAGGCAAGGGCAGAACGAAGGAGAAGGACGTCGCACTCGCGGTATCGCGCAAGCTGGCGGCCCGCATCAATGCTGAGCGCGGCATGAAGGCGATTCTGGTACGCGATGGTGACTATTACGTGGATCACCGCAGGCGCACCGATATTGCCAGGCGCGGCAATGCAGACCTGTTTGTATCGATTCATGCGGATGCTGTCGATGATCGGCGTGCAAGTGGCGCGACTGTCTATGCGCTGTCGACCAAGGGCGCCAGTGACGAGGAAGCGCGGCTCCTGGCCGAGCGCGAAAATGCGGCTGTAAGGGTTGGTGGCGTGTCGCTGGAGGACAAAGACGAAGTGCTGGCCGAGGTGCTGCTCGATCTGTCACAAAGCGCCGCGTTGAGCGCCAGCCTGGACGTTGGCTCGAAAGTCATCAGTGAGATAGCGAGAATCACCAAAGTGCGCCGTCGCTCGGTGCAGCAGGCCGGTCTCCTGGTCCTGAAATCGCCGGATATGCCATCGATCCTCGTTGAGACCGCGTACATTTCGAATCCGGCTGAAGAGCAACGACTCCGCGATCCTGGCTATCAAGAGAAGTTGGCGAATGCGGTTCTCGCGGGCATCCGCAACTACTTTTATACGAACCCGCCGCCTGAGACACAGATTGCAATGGATGTGCGCAGAACGCCGGATCGCCAGGTTCGGCACGTTATCGCCCGTGGCGACACGCTGTCTGAGATCGCGGCACGCTATAACGTGAGCACGTCGGCAATTCGTGCGGCCAACAGGCTGAACAACGACAAGATTCGCGTCGGTCAGACGCTGTCAATACCGATTTTCCCGGGCACCTGATTCGGTGTCGCAAGACATTTGCCCGCCATTTTGAAAAAATGGCAGGTCGTCTTCGTCATTTTCAGCAGCGCATGCCGATTCTTGAGCTTCCCAGTCACCTGATCAACCAGATTGCCGCGGGCGAGGTGGTCGAGCGCCCGGCCTCGGTAGTCAAGGAGCTTGTCGAAAACAGTCTCGACGCGGGCGCTCGCAGCCTGCACATCGATATCGTTGCGGGGGGCCAGAAGCTCATTCGCATCCGGGACGATGGCAGCGGCATTACCAAGGACGAGCTCTGCCTCGCGCTGTCGAGACATGCAACGAGCAAGATCTCGAGCCTTGATGATCTCGAAGCCGTTGCTTCGCTCGGATTTCGCGGCGAGGCGCTTCCGAGTATCGCATCTGTTGCGCGACTGACGCTGTGTTCCAGGACTGCCGAGGCAAATTCAGCGTGGCAGATCGAAGCCGATGGCGGTGTGGTCAGCGCGCCGCGCCCGGCCGCGCATCCGCCCGGGACGACCGTAGAGGTTCACGATCTGTTCTACAACACTCCGGCGCGGCGGCGATTCCTGCGCACGGAACGCACCGAGTTTGGCCACATCGACACGTGGCTGCGTCGCCTCGCGCTGTCACGACCCGCTGTCGCGTTTACGGTGACCCACAATCGACGCACCGTAATGCGGCTTGCGGCCGCCGTAACGGCGGAGGAGTGCCTGCTGCGTCTGGCCAAGATCTGCGGCGAGACATTTGCCGAACAGGCCGTCTTCTTCGAGCGTGAGACAGACGGCGTAGCGGTCGCGGGCTGGATCGGTCTGCCGACATACAATCGCAGCCAACCGGATATGCAGTACTGGTTCGTCAATGGCCGCAGCGTCCGTGACAAGACGCTATCGCATGCTGTGCGTCACGCGTATCGCGATGTGATGTTTCACGGCCGCTTTCCCGCTTATGTGCTGAGTCTGACCTTGGACCCAGCAGGCGTCGATGCCAATGCGCATCCGGCCAAGCACGAAGTCCGGTTTCGCGATGGCAGGCGGGTGCACGGTGTGGTTTCTCAGGCTATCGAGATTGCACTCAGCGACACCCGTCCGGGAGGCCACACCAGTACGCCGAGGGCGATCGGGAGCGGTGCCTCGTACTCACAAGGATCGATGTCGCTGCCAGGTTCGTATTCGCCAGGCACGGCTGCGGTGCGAGAGTCGCTGACGGCCTATCAGGCCCTGTCGGGTGCTGCGGCGCTCGACATCAGTGTGGATCGCGGGGAGATCCCGCCCCTCGGCTTTGCGATTGCGCAACTCGCCGGCGTTTACGTTCTCGCGGAAAACAAAGAGGGGCTCGTCATTGTGGATATGCATGCGGCGCACGAGCGCATTCTTTACGAAAAGCTGAAACGTGGCTTCGATGACAAAGCGTTGGTCAGGCAGCCCTTGCTGGTGCCGGTTACGGTGGCTGTCGCCGAGAGCGAGGCGGAACTGGTCGAGCAATCGGCGGCAGTGCTCGAGAAGCTGGGGATGGTCATCGGCCGCGCCGGGCCGACCAGCCTGGTAGTGCGCGAGGTGCCGGCGTTGCTGAGGAACGCCGATGCGGAGGCGCTGCTGCGCGACGTACTCTCGGACATTGCGCAGGCGGGACAAAGCAATCGTGTCGAGGATGTTTGTCATGACTTTCTCGCGACAATGGCTTGTCATCATTCGGTGCGTGCGAATCGATCACTGACACTTGGCGAAATGAACGCGTTGCTTCGCGAGATGGAAAACACCGAGCGCGCGGACCAGTGCAACCACGGCCGACCGACCTGGACATCAATCACGATGTCCGAGCTTGACCGGCTGTTTCTGCGTGGCCGCTAATCACGCCGCATCGTGAGAAACGCCATTTGCCTTATGGGACCCACAGCGTCGGGTAAGACCGACGTCGCGATCAGTTTGTGCAGACGCTTCCCGCTCGACATTATCAGCGTTGATTCGGCTCTCGTGTACCGCGGCATGGACATCGGCACAGCGAAGCCCGATGCGGCAACTTTGCGGCGCGCGCCGCACCGGTTGATTGACATTCGTGATCCGGAACAAAGCTACTCTGTGGGCAACTTTGTGCGTGATGCGCGAGCTGAAATGGACGCGATATTTGCCAAGCGCCGTGTGCCGCTACTCGTTGGCGGTACGATGATGTACTTTCGTGCGCTGATCGAAGGCATCGCGGAGCTGCCGCCGGCGGATGCCGAAATTCGCGCAGGAATCGATGCGGATGCGCAGCAGACGGGATGGCCGGCGATGCATGAGAAGCTCCAGAGCGTCGATCCGCAGACGGCAAAACGCATCAAACCGAATGATCGGCAGCGCATTCAGCGTGCGCTCGAAGTGTATCTGGCCAGCGGAAAACCGCTCAGCGCGTGGCACGAGAGCCATGACGGGCAGGTAAAAAAGAACCCACGATTCGTCAAATTCGCGCTGCAGCCGGCGACTCGAGAAGTCCTGCATGAGCGCATTGAAACACGACTAAATTTTATGTTAAACAACGGCTTTGTGGAGGAAGTGAAGGTACTTCGTGAGCGTAAAGGGCTGACGCCTGAACATCCGTCGATGCGTGCTGTCGGTTACCGGCAGCTGTGGCAACACCTGGACGGGGACTGCTCGCTCGAGCAGGCGGCTGGCAAAGCCCTGGCGGCGACCCGGCAGCTCGCGAAGCGGCAGGTAACCTGGCTAAGGAGCGAACAAGGGCTGAAATCGTTTGACCCACTTGAAGCCAACACAATCGACGCCATATCCGGGTGTCTGATAGACTTTTTCGACGCTTAGGCTGAACTCGCGCGGGCAACCGGCGCCACCGGGATGCGGTGTTCAAAAAATATCAAGAATAAGGAGACCCAATCATGGCTAAAGGGCAAACACTGCAAGATCCGTTCCTCAACATCCTGCGAAAAGAGAAGGTGCCGGTGTCGATATACCTTGTCAACGGTATCAAGCTTCAGGGTCAGGTAGATTCATTTGATCAATTTGTCGTACTGCTCAAGAACAGCGTCAACCAGATGGTATACAAACACGCGATTTCGACTGTCGTGCCATCGCGCAACGTTCGCCTTCCGTTACCGGACGACGAAGCAGGAGACGGCTAATTTGAAGTCCATATCGCCGCGGGAGTTTGTGCTTGTTTGAACGACCGCAAAGCGGCGAACGTGCAGTTCTGGTCCACGCAAGCCCCGCGGGTGCGCCGGACGAACCCGAACGCGAAGAGTTTCGGGAGCTGGCTCGATCGGCAGGGGCGCTTATTGTCGACGAAATCGTCAGCAACAGACGGCGGCCTGATCCGAGGTATTTCATCGGCAAGGGCAAGCTCGACGAACTCTCAAAAAGCGTCAAGACGCACGCCGTGGAGCTGGTCATTTCATCGGCTGCTCTCTCGCCGAGCCAGGAGCGCAATCTCGAGCGGCAGCTGCAATGTCGCGTGCTGGACCGTGCCGGTTTGATTCTCGACATATTTGCGCAGCGCGCACGGAGCTTTGAAGGCAAGCTGCAGGTTGAGCTGGCACAGCTGCAGCACCTGTCGACGCGCCTCGTGCGCGGCTGGACCCACCTCGAGAGGCAAAAAGGTGGTATTGGACTGCGCGGGCCAGGTGAGACGCAGCTCGAATCCGACCGTCGTATGATCGGTGCGCGGATCAAGCAGCTGAACTCAAGGCTCGAACAAGTCGACGCGCGCCGCACGATGAATCGTCAGAACCGGGTGCGCGCCGAAGTGCCGACCGTGGCGCTCGTTGGCTATACCAATGCCGGTAAGTCGACGCTGTTTAATGCGTTGACCGACGCCAGTGTCTACGTCGAAGACCAGCTGTTCGCGACTCTTGACCCAACCGTAAGGCGCCTCGAATTGCCGAACGGCCGCGAGGTTGTCCTGGCTGATACTGTCGGGTTCGTTCGTGATTTGCCGCATGAGCTGATCGCGGCGTTCCGATCAACGCTGCAGGAGGCGCGCGAGGCTGATCTGATTTTACACCTGATCGATGCCAGCGACGGCAATCGTTGGCAGCGGGTTCGCCAGGTCAACTCGGTCTTGAAACAACTCGATGCGGATCGTGTGCCACAGATACGGGTGTACAATAAGATCGACAAACTGGATCGGAAGCCGCGAGTCACGAGCAACCGAGACGGGGAACGCCGCGCCGTGTGGCTGTCCGCGGCGACCGGCGAGGGCATACCATTGTTGCTGGACGCAATCAGCGATCGTCTGCGACGCAAGACACTGCAGGGTGTTATCCATCTGCAACCCTCCCAAGGTCGGCAGCGCGCAAAACTTTTCGAGATCGGGGCTGTCCTCAAAGAAGAGGCATGCGATGATGGCGGCTGGACCCTGGAACTAAAGATGCCTGAGAGGGACTTGCGGCGCTTTTTGAAGCGCGAGAACCTCCCAGCCGACCTATTGGCGCCAACGCCGGCGGAGACACCGGCCAAGGCTGGAACCTGGAAGTAAAGACGGACATGGCTTGGAACGAATCGGGAAACGGTAAGGACCCCTGGAAGCGAGACGACGGGGCGCCAAACGACCTTGATCAGATCGTGCGGAACTGGCAAAAGCGCCTGGGCAGTTTGTTTGGCGGAGGAGCCGGCGGCGGTCGCGGATTTGGTGGAGGCGGTGGTGGCTGGTTTATTGTAATCCTGCTTATTATCGCCTGGGGTGTGACGGGTTTCTACCGGGTTGATGAGGCCGAGCGTGGTGTCGTACAACGCTTTGGCGCCTACACGGAAACCACTTTGCCGGGCCTGCACTGGCACATGCCGTTTCCTATCGAAACTGTTGACCTTGTCAATGCTAATGCCGTATCGAATTTCGCCTATGACACCGAAATGCTGACTGCCGATGAGCAGTACGTCTTTATCGACATGGTCGTACAATATCGGCGCACCGATCCGGTCAAGTACAGCTTTGAGGTCGTCGAGCCGGAATCGACGCTGAAAGATGTTACGGAGAGCGCGCTGCGCGAGGTCGTCGGTACGACGACACTCGAAGTGCTGGTGACGAGTCGTCGTGACGAGATCGCCTCGCGAACGCGCGACGTGTTGCAGACCACACTGGACAGTTACGGGGCTGGATTGACGGTGACGTCTATATCTCTGGAGACTGTCAACTACCCTGAAGCCGTGCAGGCGGCGGTCGATGACGCGCAAAAAGCACGTAACGACAGTGAACGCTACAGCCTTGAAGCGGACGCGTACGCGCGAGACGTTATTCCGAAAGCACGTGGTGATGCTGCGCGTGTGCTCGAAGATGCACGCGCCTATCGTGATCGTGTCATCGCAGACGCGCAGGGTGACGCATCGCGTTTCGAAGCGCTGTTGACCGAGTACAAAAAAGCACCGCGCGTTACGCGTGAGCGCCTGTACATCGATGCGATTGAAGAGGTGTACGGAAGATCAAACAAAGTATTCCTCGATGCTGAGGGCAGCGGTAATCTGCTGTATTTGCCGATCGACAAGATGATTGGGCAAGGTACCCGACCAGCGTCGTCGGGCGACGGTACCCGTGCATCCGACTCGCCTAATCCGACTCAGTCACAGAGTGACGTCAGAATCGAGCCTGTGGATTCACGCGCAAGGAGGGAAAGACAATGACCAGCGGAAGATTTGGATTCGTTGTCGTACTGGGCCTCGCACTCGTCGCACTCGGCTTATCGGCATTTACTGTGAATGAACGTGAGCTGGCGATCAAACTGCAACTGGGCGAGGTGGTCAAATCTGATTACACGCCGGGCCTGAATTGGAAGTGGCCCGTCGTGCAGAATGTTCGAAAGTTTCCCAAGCGAATTCTGACGATCAGCGATCGTCCGGAACGCGTATTTACGGCGGAGAATGAGGCTCTGAAAGTGGATTTCTTCGTCAAGTGGCGAATTATTGACCCGGTCCGTTTCTATACGTCGACAGGCGGCTCACAACTCGTTGGCGATGGCCGGCTGTCCGAGATCATCAAGAATGCCGTCGTCACCGAATTCGGTAAACGCTCCGTCAAGGAGGCCATTTCCGTAGGCCGTGCAGAGCTGATGCGTGACATGCTCAAAACCGCCTCCGCTCCGGCAGAGGACCTGGGTGTCGAGTTGATCGACTTTCGAGTCAAGCAAGTTGAATTCATGGATGAGGTGAAAAACTCTGTCTATCAACAGATGGCGGCCGAGCGTGCAAGAATTGCGGCCGAACGTCGTGCTGAGGGCCGAGCTGCCGCAGAAGAACAACGAGCCGGTGCGGACAAGGAGCGAACAATTATCCTTGCTGATGCGTATCGGGACGGGCAGATCATTCGCGGTGTGGGCGATGCGCGTGCGGCCGAGATCTATGCGAATGCGTACAACAAAGATCCGGAGTTTTACGCGTTTTACCGGAGCATCGATGCCTATCGCAAGTCGATGGGTAGGCCCGGAGATCTTCTCGTACTTGATCCAAATAGCGACTTTTTCCGATACCTGAATCGGTCGGACGGTAGCCGGTAAGCGCCAAAGATTGTGTTCTGGACCGAGATCCTGACGGCTGTAGCGTTGCTGCTGATCATCGAGGGCATGCTGCCATTCGTTGGCCCGGATCGATACAAACAACTGGTGGCGCAAATTGCGCAACTAAGTGACAATCATTTGCGCGCGTTCGGCCTGGGCGCAATGCTGGCCGGGTTGTTGCTGCTGTTTCTTGTTCGAAGCTGATAATCGGAAGGACCATGGGGAAAAACGTCGTTGTCATCGGCACCCAGTGGGGTGACGAAGGCAAAGGAAAGATTGTCGATCTGCTGACCGATCGTGCCTCTGCCGTAGTCCGGTTTCAGGGAGGGCACAACGCCGGTCATACGCTTGTGATCGATGGTGAGAAAACTGTCTTGCACCTGATTCCTTCGGGCATTCTTCGTGATGGTGTGAGCTGTCTGATCGGCAACGGCGTTGTGCTTTCGCCGGACGCGCTGATGACCGAAGCTAACGCGCTTGTTGCCAAAGGTGTACCGGTATTTGACAGGCTGAAGATCAGCGCGAATTGTCCCCTTATTCTGCCATCGCATGCGGCGCTGGATCTTGCACGCGAACAATCAAAGGGCGACGACGCAATTGGCACGACAGGTCGCGGTATCGGGCCCGCTTATGAAGACAAGGTATCGCGCCGGGCACTGAAGGTCTCTGATCTGTTTGTGCACGAGGATTTTGCGTCGAAGCTGGCAGAAGTGCTCGAGTATCACAATTTCCTGTTGCAGAATTATTTTCATGCCGCGCCGCTGGATTATTCGAAGACGCTTGATGACGCACTGGCGGCAGCTGAAGTGATCGTGCCGATTGCGGTTGATGTCACTCAGGTTCTGCGAGATTTCGCGGACCGAGGCAAGAGCATAATGTTCGAAGGCGCGCAGGGTACGTTTCTCGACATCGACCACGGTACTTATCCGTTCGTGACGTCGTCAAACACAGTGGCCGCGGGTGCCAGCATTGGCACTGGTGTCGGACCGCGCGATCTCGATTACATACTCGGCATCGTCAAGGCATACACAACTCGCGTAGGGGCAGGTCCGTTTCCGACGGAACTGTTCGATGCGGAAGGCGAACATCTCGGGAGCGTCGGCGCCGAGTTCGGTGCGACGACTGGCCGGCCACGCCGCTGCGGCTGGTTCGATGCCGTCGCGCTGCGTCGCTCGATCATCAACAGCAGCGTGTCCGGGCTGTGTGTGACCAAGCTCGATGTCCTGGATGAGCTTCAGACGATCAAGATCTGTGTTGCCTATCGAATCGATGGTCACACGATCGCCGGAGTTCCCGTAGTCGTCAGCCGGTTTGCAGAATGCGAACCGGTCTACGAAGAATGGCCGGGATGGCAGGAGTCGACCATTGGCATTACGGAGTTTGAAAAACTGCCGGAAAAAGCCCGCGACTATCTTGCGCGCATCGAAGAACTTGCCGGCGTACCTGTCGATATCATCTCAACGGGTCCGGGCCGCGAGCAAACGATTATCAAACAGCATCCTTTCGATTAGCAGCGCGCCGAAAAGGATCAGCATCCACAGCTCGAGCGACCCACCACCCCCGGATGACTTACCGCCGGGTTTCGTCACCGTGACCGCGGTAGTCGATGTGTTGTTGAGACCTGTCGAGTCCGTTACCGATAACTGAAAGCGCAGGATAACATCTGACGATACGGTCGGTGCGGTGAACGACGCGATTGCGGAGCCGGCATTACTCAAGGTCACATCGGTACCGGCAATCTGTGTCCACTGAAACGTGAGCGTGTCGCCTTCAGGGTCGTTTGACTGGCTGCCATCCAATGTTACGGCGGCTCCTGATGAGACTGTCTGACTAGCGCCGGCGACCGAGTTCGGCAGACTGTTGATTCCCGTCCCATCGGCGATATTGATGCGCAACGTGGCTTGTGAGCCAACGTTTGCGCCCACGGCGTTACTCAGCGAGAACTCGACGAACTCCGCCGTCTCGCCGCTGCCGTCATCAATGATCGCGAATTCGATCCATTTCGGGTCGGCATCGCCGTCGGCCCATATAACGTTGCCGCTTGTGGCGCCCGCAAAGTCCACACCCGCATCCGCATTGCCACCACTCATGGAATAGTCCACGCTGGCGGCGCCTACGGAACTGCCAATACGGCGGATAACGGCAACTGCGGTCGCAAAGCCCCGTTCGGCGGTACTTATCATTGTCTGGTCGAATTCGACGATCGCTGCAACTCCCGGCTCACTAACATATACGCTGGCGACGTTGTCCGGAGCCAACGTTGCGCCGCCGGTCGGCGCGACGAGTTTGATCAGCATACGCTCCATGTCTTCCGTGTCGGTGTCAGCAAGCAGTTCGATGCTGATGACTTTGTCGCTCGAATCCGCATCGCCCCAAATTAATGCGCCGCTTGCGACCTGCACGTCCAGGCTGCTGCCGGTCGCTGGTACGATTTCGTAACCGACGCTGATCGAACCAGCTGCACCGCCGTTGCGGCGGACTGTGATCGGCAAAGTGGTTCCTTCCTCGCCGCCGAATGAACGAGAGCCAAATGATAAGGAACCTTGCGTGACATCGAGCGTACGATCGGCCGCCATGTAGAAGCCGCTGCCGATATCACTGATTGCGATATTGCCGCTATGAAAAAATGGATACGCGCCCCATGCGCCGACAAAACTGCTGCTATCAGAAGCCGGGTAGGTATCGAGGCGCCCAACCGAAACAGGATTGGCCGGGTCGGTGAGATCGAGAACGGTCAGTCCGCGGCTGTAATTCGACATGTAGTACCGGTTACCGCGCACGAAGCCGTTGTGATCGATCGCCCGTGTCGGGCCGACCCAGTCGCCTGCTGCGACAGGCGCGGTTAGATCCGCGAGTGAAAAGACACGCAAGGTCGTATTCAATCCGAAGTCACGCTCATCTAATTCATCGTGGACGTAGACGTATTGCTTGTCCTCCGACCACCAGCCCGAATGCACGTAAGCGACGTTCGGGTAATTGCTGCGATTGAGGCGGACCGGATTCGTCGTGTCCGTGATGTCCCAGATATCAAACGTCAACTCGTTAAAATCAAACAAAACCTCGCAATAAGTCGTTGCATTAACGCATTGGGTGTCCTTGCGGCTGTCAGTGATTATCATTGACGCTGCATCATGCATGTAGTCGCTGCGTCCGGAACCGGGCATGACTTCAAACGAGGGAGACGCGGGATTATCCACCGAATAGGCTCGATAAGGCCCGGAATTCCGATTCGATCCGGCGATCACCAGTGTCGGCGGGTCGCCCGTCAATGAGAGTCCGGTGCCGAAATCGGTGTTGGTCGCGTAGACATTGTGGGCCGCAGAGAAGTCGCTCGGGTAGCTCAGGCGCCGGATATTATGCGGCAGACCGCTTAGGTCGATAACGAACAATCCGTCGCTGGATCCGTCGGTCGTCACGTACGCATGCGCGTTCCAGCGACCGGTGACCGTGTTCCAAAACTGATAGACCTTGATGTCACGCCAGGCGGTATTCTGGCCATCGATGAAACCGATCTCTCTGGGATTTTCGGCATCCGTAACATCAAATACGGCAGTTCCGTTCTGGAAACCGACTATCGCGTATTCGCGATTACTGTTCAGATCGACAAAACCCCAAACGTCGGCGCCGTTGCCCGGGTTCGCAGAGATATCGGCAGAGCCGACATGCGATAACAGATCGACGTTGTTGCAGGGCAGTCCGCCGGCAGAGCCACCATCACACGGCGTAGCCGGAATGCTCGATTTCAGACTTTCATGGACCGCAAGCAGTTTTGCGGTTTGCGCAACCATGTCGTGGTCGATGCCCTTGCGATCGACGACGACATGAAAACCTCGCTTGCTCATGAGATCGGCGTAGGCCGTCGGGACGCCGGTCAGTGTTGTTGCTCGGGACGAGGGCGTGGAAAAGCCGTCTTCGGGGTCATAACCGCCACGGATATCGATGTCGCCGCCTATTAGCTGAAAAAGGTCTTCTGTATTGGTGACGTCATACGCCCCGCGTGCGATGCGGATTTGGCCACCTTTGCCGACCCAGCGCAACGCGTAGTTGATTGTCCGGCAAGGCGACGCTGTGTTCTGGCAACGACCAGCATCGACGCCATCCGGTGCCACGAACAGGGGCTTCTCGCGGTCACCATGTGCGTGCGCGAGGCTGGCCAGTAAGACGGACAGTGCGAGACATAGAATTGCAGCGTGTTTTCTTGGCAAGAGTCAGTATCCCGGGGTATCTGCGCAGCATAGCAATGTGCGGCGCGCTGCGGCGTGTATTTGCGACATAAGCATTGTGTGCGATTCTACACTGAGACCCCCTTCACACATCAGGAGCTGACCGAAGAGTGACAACCCGCAATTTGCTGTTTAAGGCCGGTCCTGGAGCCTTCGACATGATTCGGCGAGATGGGTTCGCAACAGACCGTATTGGCACGATTGCCGGGGCTTCCGGCGGGGCCAAATGGCTGGTTCTGAGTCAGCTCGATCGTGCCATCCTGCGCGATATTGTGCCGCGACTTCAGGGACCTGTGCACATGATCTCAACATCAATCGGGGCGTGGCGCTTCGCATGCTACGCGCAGAACGATTCGATCGCAGCTATCGATCGATTCGAGGACGCGTACATCGAGCAAAGCTACAGCGACAATCCGGATATTCATGAGATCACAGCCAAGAGTCGCGAGATTCTGAATATTGCACTGGGCGAAAAAGGCGCGGCGGAAATACTCGCACACCCGGTTTTGCGCACACATATCATGGCCGTTCGCGCACGCCATATTACCGCATCTGAAAATCGTGCACTGTTAGCCGCAAGCCTGTTCGCCGCTGCAGGTTTGAACGCAATTACACGCAGATCACTCGCACTGTTTTTCGAGCGCGCGTTGTTTTTTGATGCGCGCGACCGGCCACCGTTTTTCGACTTGAGCGACTTCGCGACGCAACGCGTACGACTTGGCATGGATAACCTCGAAGATGTCGTTGCCGCAACGGGCTCCATACCGCTCGTACTGTCGGGTGTGCAGGATATTAGCCGTGCCACGCCGGGCGTCTATCGGGACGGTGGCATCATTGATTACCACCTCGATTTGCCACAGAGCAGCCCGGATCGCTTAACGCTCTATCCGCATTTCCTTGATCGGATCGTACCGGGTTGGTTCGACAAGAAATTGACATGGCGGCGACCGCTTTCGACGCATGTCGATCGCACCTTGCTCGTATGCCCGTCCGCAGAGTTTGTCGCGGGCTTGCCGAACGGCAAGATTCCTGATCGAACCGATTTTCAGAACTACACCCCCGGTGAGCGTGTCCGAATCTGGTGGACAGTCGTGGCCGCTTGCGAAGCACTGGCTGACGAGTTCAGTGAAGTGGTCGAAAAAGGTGAGCTCGAAGCGCGATTGACCCCTCTCTAACGCGAGTCGCCGCTACGCGGCTGTATCCTGGTTATCGGCGACCAGGCTGCAACGGGTCGTTAACAGATTGTGTAAAGCGTTGACATCTTCGTTCATCAAATAGTCCGCCTGATCTTTCCAGCCACGCAGCATCGGCAGGCTGCGATCATTGACCAGCAGGTGCTCGTCGCTGGATTGCTCGGTTATCTGCCAGCCCGGAATGGCGATGACCGAACGTACCCGGACGCGATGATCGAGCAGGCGGCGAAATTCGCGTTCGAGGGCGGCGATCTTCTTCGCTGTGGCAACGATCGAGAGTGACTTGTCGGCGGGCCGGAATACGACCTTATTGTTATCGAGATAAACGTCACCATTCCTGGACGGGCGTCTTGCGAAGACATTCACGGCATAAGCACCGTTCTGTCCGACGATAACGTGGTCAATCACACCGGCGCTTGTCGTAACGTCGTGATATACATGACCGAAGTCGGCGGAATATCGATGCAATTGATGGCCGATGGCGATGTTGGCGTCGCGTATCAGCTTGACCTGCTGCCGCGCCGCGATAGTTCGCATGAGCCGGAAAAGAGCCAGCAACCCACCAAACAAAAGGGCCACCAAAAACAAATAAAGCTGCCATTGTGGGTACCCGGCGTACAAGCGCTCGGCATTGAGTACATAAGCGGCAATGAAAAGCACAACAAAAACCAATGCCGCGCTGAGATACGTCGTTTGGGTCCTCGTGAGACGGTCGAACTCGTCACGAAATCGCTGCGCAGCCTCGCGCATGATGCTGCCGGCAAAGCTCGGATGCGAACTCACAGAGCGGGAGATGATCTGCCAGGATTTTGTGACCAGGACGAATACTATCGTGCAAGCCAGCGCAACGGTCGCCGCACCACTGAATCCCTCGATATCCATCCCAAGTTCTCACTTGCTGCCGTATTCATCAGGGTAGCCGGGCGGCGGGCTCGCCACTGTGACCCAGGTCACAATGGACATGCTCCGAACGCGCTGCAGTGCGCACTTTTCAGCCCAGATTCAGGTTGCGTGATGTAAATGTATTGCAAACTTACCGCAAAGTATTCGGAGGGATTCGGAATGAGTGCGAAATGGGCAAACATCGTGGCGGCGCTTCTTGTTATTGGCCTGAGCGGCTGTGCGTCGATGAACGCCGACGAGTGCGCGACCAGCGACTGGTCCGCCGTCGGCTATGAGGACGGTTCGCGCGGCTACACGACAGAGCGGTTTGGTAGCCACCGCAAAGCGTGTGCCAAACATGGCATCACTGCAGATTTCCAGGCGTATCAGCGCGGCAGGGACCAGGGTCTCGTGGAATTTTGCCAACCCGGACGAGGCTTCAATTTCGGTGCGAACGGCGGCAACTACAATGGCGTCTGTGCCGCGGATATGGAACCCGAATTCCTTGAGGCATACCGTGCGGGCCGCAAGCTGTATACGTTGCGAGCCAATGTGAATGCTGCAAATTCGCAGATCTATGCGAGAGAGAGTGAACTCGACGCTGCGGAAGAGCGGATTCTTGCGGCCGAATTGCTCTTGATCAGCGAAGAAACGACTACGGAAGACCGCGTTGCGTTATTGGTCGAACTCAAGGACCTGTCTGAACGTACGGGCGAGCTGGAAGCTGAGATCAAGCATCTGGTTGCAGATCGCGCCCGGTTCGAGCAGGAGCTACAGTACTACGAGCAGACCGTGGCGGCTTACGGCTACTAGAGGTTAGTCGAAGAACCTCGCCGGGTAGGCGAGGACACTAAAATAAGTCTTCGTCGGACTTGGCGCGCCGATCCCTGGCTTTGCGCTGTTCAACCTCGAACTTACCGGTGGCAGTGCCAAAGCCCGAAGGGCCGAATGGACTGCGCCGGTCTTTACCTGCGCGCCGGTCCTTGTGATGCACAAAGCGGCATTTGCATTCGAGAACATCGCACTCCGCGAGCGGTAATTTTGGTGCTGCACTCGAGAGAAACCGTCGCCCATCCAGTTCTCTGGCAGCGGCGCACGCAGTGTCTGAGAATTTGATCGAGACCGCGTGGAACGCAGGGTTGCCGCTGCCGGTCCGTGACGCGGCTCTGCTCGCGTTCGGGGCCTTCGCCCTCCGAAGTCGAAGAAATAACCAGACGACGACAAGAAAAACCAGAATGAGTGCCATGAAAGGCAGATTCATATCCTTCCCCATTGTTGTCCGGGTCTAGGTTGATCGCGCAACGGCACGATAACGAGATTTATAGATTTTCGCACTGTCAAGACCGAAACCCAAACACAATTTTCTCTATAATCGCTGAACACTTCATTACCGAGTCCAGCGATGAGCGTCGACGGCAAGCTCATGGAGATGCTGAGTGGCTATGCTGCGTCACATCAGCACCCGTTTAACATCTTCGTTCACATGATCGGCGTACCAATGATCATGCTAGGCATGTTTATCCCACTGACCTGGGTCGGCCTCGACACCGGCGGTTTCTGGATTAACCTCGCACATGCCGCATTGATCGGCTTCTCCCTGTTCTACCTGACCCTGGACACACTGTTTGCAATCGTATTCTTTGTATTTGGGTTACTCATAGCGCAACTCGCCGCTCATATTGGCGCGCTGCCGATCGCAACCGCAAGCGCCATTGCGGCTGCCGCTTTCTTTGGTGGCTACGCCGCGCAGTTCGTCGGCCACGCGGTAGAGAAATCAATGCCCGTGCTCGTAAAACACCCGATTCAGGCGAATCTGGCGGCGCCGTTTTTTACAGTCGTGGAAATGTTCAGAATTCTGGGTCTTCGCGACGAGCTATTTAGCAAAGTGCAGCGGCGGATTGAGAGGCAACGCAATGCTCGATCGATCTGATCGACCAGCTACGGACTGAGTAGGTCAAATGGCGACGGACAACCTGCAGCGGCTGCTTGGCAAAGGATTCTCTATTGCCGCTTGTGTCGGGCTGGTTATCGGACTGGGTATTCTCCGTACCCCCGGCGAGATCGCGACGACGGTCAGTAATCCAATTCCTTACATGGCGCTCTGGATCGGATGCGGCGCGTTCGTGATGATCAGTCTTCTCGTTGTTGCAGAACTCATTGCGATGACACCACGGTCTGGTGGCATATACGCAATGGTGGCGCATGCGTACGGTCCCTACCCGGGCTTTCTGATTGGTTGGACGGATTGGATCGCGTCTTGTGCGACCATCGCGTTGAAGGCTGTGGTCTTGCTCGAGTATTTCTCATTACTCGTCCCGGAGATGGCGCCATTTCAGACTGTGGGTGCACTCATTGTCACGAGTTCTTTCGCGTTCCTGCAGCTCGGAGGTGTTCGACTTGGCGCTGGTATTCAGGCGGTCGCGTCCACAGGAATAGGCCTTATCGTGATCGCGCTGGCGCTGGCGCTGTTCTATGGATTTCTTGCCAATGGCGGCGCCATTGACGCGCCGCCCAACACTGTGCGAGTCGGATCGGCCGGGATCGCCGCATATGGACTCGTCGTTGCAGCCGTCGTCTTCACCTACGACGGTTGGTATGCGGCGAGTTATTTCAGTGGAGAAGTCAAATCAGGGGGCAGGGCCGTGGCTATTGGCAGCCTGCAGGGCGCCCTGATCATATTCGCGTTGTATGTGCTGCTGAATCTGGCGCTGGTGCTGAGCGTGCCGCTGGCTGCGCTGGTCGGGCATGACATTGCGCTTGCCGGCGCGTTGGACTTGCTTTTCGGCAGCGGTGCGGGAACCGTGATTATCATTGCCGCCGTCTTTATTCTGATGGCGCATCAGAATCTGCAGTACATGATTGCATCGAGAATCTTGTATTCGCTGTCGGCCGATGGACTAGGTAGTCGCCGCGCAACGTCAGTCAATGACAGGGGCACACCCGCGGGAGCCACGATTCTGACATGGGCGACGACCTGTGTGCTGATTCTGGTAGGCCAGTTTGAGTTCTTGCTCAATCTTGTCGCCATACTCTTCATGGCGATGTATGTCAGTCTTGTCGTCGGAGTCTTCCGCCTGCGGCGTCAAGAACCCGATGCGGAGCGACCTTTCCGCGCGTGGGGCTTTCCGGCGACCGGCGTCGTCTGCGCGCTGGGCTGGACAGCGGTTGCGACTTTTGTCGCGTTCACAAACCCGATGTCGGCTTTGTCGGGCTTGATCCTGACGCTGGTTTCGGCACCTGTCTATATGTGGCTCCGGCGCAGCCGACATCTGGGAGAGGATGCCCCGATCGGGACAGCACCTTAGCCGCCTGCTATGAGCTGGCGCAGGGTATCTGCTAATCCGCCGCCTTGGGTACCGCTAACTTCTAATGCGGTGACGTGCCGGCCGTGCACCATGACACGTACCGGCGCGGGAAGGCGCTGCGAGCTTCTCGTCTCCGAGTTTTCGCGTGTCTGCTTCAGCGGCCCGCGTCATGCGTAACAAAGATCAGTTCGCTGGTGGCAAACCCAAGACCTTCGGCTTTTCGGATCAAGTCTTGCAGCGCGTCCGGACTCATCTCCGGCGTGCGGCTGAGGATCCAAAGATACGAACGATCCGGTCCGGCAACGAGCGAGTACTGGTATCCGGTTTTGTCGAGCTCGATCACGTTATAGCCGCCATAGAATGGACCGAAAAAGGAAACCTTCAGATGGCCGACGTTTGGGGCACCGGCAAAATAGGCTTTGCCGACGGCTTCATCCCACTCACCCGATTCAATATTGTAGCCGCGGTTGACGACATGCACGCCACCGTCATCGCGCAGGCTGTACGTCGCCGTTACATCCGAGAGCCCCCGCTCGAAGCGGTGGTCGAGACGCGCGATTTCGTACCACCTGCCAAGGTAGCGCTCGAGTTCGAAGCCGGTCACGGGGTCCACACCTTCGGGCGTGCCGGAACAGCCGCTCTGCAAGACGAGCATTGCAGGCAGCAGCAAGCCGCATCCGAAATACCTGAGTGCCTTCATCTGTGATTACATCGTTGATGACCAACTTATCCGGCCAAGGACATGACCCTCAAACAGGGCATGTACGTTTGGTGCCCAGGAGAGGACTTGAACCTCCACGGGGTTACCCCCACTAGCACCTGAAGCTAGCGCGTCTACCAATTCCGCCACCTGGGCATGCCAGAACCGCGTACAATCGCAGCTCTCGCAAGGGGGCGCACTCTACTCAAAGCGGGCGCGACCTGTCAATGAATGCCGACTAACGGAGCCATTTGATTGCCTCAAAAAACGCACAAGAAATCGCCGCGGCGCAAGCGCAAAGCATACAAACACCCGATTCCGAGCCGAAATGACCTTCTAAATTTTCTAGAAAAAATCGGAAAACCACTAAAAATAAAAGATATTCTTTCGGGACATGATTTGAAGGGGCAACGCGTGCGCGCGCTGCTCGAAGAGCGCCTGACCACGATGGTGCGCGCCGGTCAGATCATCGAGAATCGCCGTGGCGAATTTTGCTTGACGGCCAAACTCGACCTGATTACTGGCACCGTCATCGGCCACCGCGACGGCTTCGGCTTTGTAAGACCGGATCATGGTGGCGACGACGTATATCTGTCGGCCCGCGAGATGCGTTCTGTGTTCGACGGCGACCGCGTTGCCGTCAAGATTATTGGCACAGACAGGCGTGGCAAGCCAGAGGGAGATCTGGTCGAGGTGCTCGAGCGCGGGCTGCGCGAAGTTGCCGGTCAGTTCATCCGGGAACGCGGCATCGGACTCGTGATTCCGGACAACGCGAAGCTTGCGCATCGCATTCTGATTGCCAAGGGTGAAGCCGGCAAGGCGAAACCTGGCCAGATCGTGGTCGCAGAAATTCTCGATTATCCAACCCAGGTTGAGCAGGCGACCGGCCGGGTCGTGCGCGTGATCGGCGATCCGCATCAAAAGGGCATCGCCACCGACATTGCTATCCAATCTCACGCAATCCCGGTCGAGTGGCCAAAGGCGGTTCGCGACGAGATCAAGAAATTCGGCGCGAGCGTGCCTGGGCCAGCCAAGTCCGGTCGCGTCGATCTGCGGGACACGGATCTGGTGACTATCGATGGCGCCGATGCGCGCGATTTCGACGACGCCGTGTATTGCGAACCATCCGCTAACGGCTGGCGTTTACTTGTGGCAATAGCTGATGTCGCGCACTACGTCGAGATCGGATCAGCGCTGGACAAGCAAGCGACGACGCGCGGAACGTCCGTGTACTTCCCGGATCGCGTGGTGCCGATGCTGCCCGAAGTGCTGTCGAATGGGCTTTGTTCACTGAATCCGAATGTCGATCGCCTGTGCATGGTGTGCGACATGCGCGTCAGCGCCGACGGCAAGGTCACGAAGTCCACGTTCGTCGAGGCTGTTATGAAATCGTCGGCACGACTGACCTACAGTCAGGTCAGCGACTTCCTGACGGGCAAATCGAACAGCGACATCCCCAAGGCGCTGCATACTGCGCTGCGAAATTTGCACGATCTCTATAAGGCATTCGCTAAAGCACGTCAGCGCCGCGGTGCGATTGAACTCGACATTCCCGGCACGAGATTCGAGCTTGGCAGAGGCGGTGAGATTGCGGCGATCAAAGTGGTTGAACGCAATGACGCGCATCGTCTTATAGAAGAATGCATGATCGCCGCCAACGTGCAGGCGGCCAAATTCCTGCGCCGGCATCGAGTTCCCGGGCTTTACCGCGTGCATGCGAAGCCGGATCCCGAGCGCTTCGAAGAATTGCGCCAGTATTTGTTGAGCCTCGGCTTCAAGGTCCCGCATCCGGAGCATGTCGAGCCCCGACAGTTCAACCAGCTGCTCAATCAGGCAAAGGGTCGTGCTGACAGTGCGTCGATCTCGATGGCAATGCTGCGTTCGCTGACGCATGCTGAATACACGCCGGTCAACATCGGTCACTTCGGCTTGGCACTCGATGCCTACGCGCACTTCACATCCCCGATACGGCGTTACCCGGACCTGCTAGTGCATCGTGCAATTCGGCATATCGTTCGCGGCGGGAAGCCGGGCCGTTACCACTATGACGCGGGCGCGATGGAACGACTTGGCGCCATTACTTCGGCATATGAGCGTCGTGCCGAAGATGCGACGCGGGATGTGGAGGCCTGGCTCAAGTGCGAATACATGGAAGGACGTTTGGGCGAGGAATTCGACGGTGTTATCACGGGCGTTACAAATTTCGGTTTGTTCGTGCAAATCAGCGAACTTCTAATCGATGGTCTCGTGCACGTAACGAGTCTCTCGAACGACTACTACCATTACGAGTCGGCGACGCAGCAGCTTGTCGGCGAGCGCTCGGGCAAGAAGTATCGACTGGGTGAAGCGATGCGGGTGCAAGTGCAGCGTGTCGATATGGAATCGCGACGCATCGACTTTCGGCCCGCTGTTACGAAATGAGCAAATCCCGATACGTCACGGGCCTCAGGGCCGTCGAACAGCTCCTGTCATCGGGCGACAATGACGTGCGCCGGGTTTTCGCCGAGTATCAAACGGTAAATCCGCGGGTCAAAGCGCTGATCGCCAAGGCAAAAGAGCACGGGATCGAGGTCCAGGCGGCCAATCGGGCCCGGCTCAGGCAGATTAGTGGTGAGACACGCCATCAGGGGATTGTCGCGGAATATCGTCGCAGCACGGCGCTGGATGAGGCGGGACTCCGAACCCTCGTCGAGGCGCGCCTGCAGGGCAGTGACGATTCTCAGCTGCTGTTGCTACTGCTCGACGGTGTGCAGGATCCACACAATCTGGGCGCCTGCATGCGTAGTGCCGATGCCGCGGGCGCCGACGCCATCGTTGTGCCTCGCCACGGGGCTGCGGGACTGGGTTCCACGGCCAGCAAGGTGGCAGCAGGAGCGGCGGAGCAGCTGCCATTCGCAAGTGTGGGCAATCTGGCCAGGGTCCTGGTATGGCTGAAAGACTATGGTGTTACCGTTGTCGGGACGAGCGACAAGGGCAGACACTCCCTTTACGACGTCGATCTCGATCGGCCGCTCGCGCTGGTGATGGGACGCGAGCACACGGGTCTCGGCAAGCGCATCGAAGGACTCTGTGACGAACTCGTCAGCCTGCCCATGCGCGGGGCCGTTGCCAGTCTGAACGTGTCGGTGGCCACCGGTATATGCCTTTACGAGGCGCTGCGTCAGCGGCGCCGGAATCCAAGCCCAGCCGCCTGAAAATAAAGAGCTTTTGGCTTGCGTCGGGCCCTGTGGTTGGGTAGCATTCGCGTCCCCGTCACAATGCTCGGGGCGGCCGCAAGGCCGCAACCTGTTGCCACACCGGACTGCCGGGTGGCTGTTATCCGTAAGGTTACTTTGCATTTGCTGCAGGGTATCCGGTGGGATTTCAACCAAAAGGGAAAACAATGAGACATTACGAAATCGTGTTTCTGGTCCATCCGGACCAGAGCGAGCAGGTACCTGCCATGGTAGAGCGCTATCAGGGCATCGTTACCGACTCCGGCGGTGCAATTCATCGCACGGAAGACTGGGGTCGCCGTCAGCTGGCCCATCCGATCAACAAAGTACACAAGGCGCACTACGTTCTGCTGAACGTCGAGTGTGGGCAGAGCGCGCTGGACGAAATCGAGGCTGCCTTCCGCTTCAACGATGCTGTCTTGCGCAAACTCGTGATCGCACGCAATGAGGCCGTTACCGAAGCGTCGCCGATGGCGGTGCAGGTTGCCGAAGAGAAGGCCAAGGAAAAGGAAGCCCAACAGCGCCGTGAGGCGAAGGCTGCGGCCGAGGTGGCCATGCACAAAAAAGATCAAGATGATGCTCAAGATGATGCTAAGGAGCCGGCAGAGCATGCTGCCCCTATCGAGGACACTGCTCCGGCCGACGTGAGCGAAGAGCCTGCAGCTGCAGAAGCCCCGGGTGATGCGGACGCAGTGCAAGAAGCCGATGCCGAAACGGCCGGCGCCGAAGCGGGCGAGGTCGTAAACGATGCGGTGCCCGAACCTGTTGAAAAGACCGCCTGAGGAGAAGAATTATGAGTCGATATTCACGCAGGCGTAAGTATTGCCGTTTTACAGCCGAAGGTATTGAGGAGATTGATTACAAAGACCTCAATCTGCTGAAAGCCTATGTCACCGAGACGGGCAAGATTGTCCCGAGTCGCATCACGGGCACGAAATCGCATTATCAGCGCCAGTTGGCGGCCGCGGTAAAGCGTGCCCGGTACTTGGCGTTGTTGCCGTATACGGATCGACACTAAGTCGATCCCTGAGCTATCTCGTGCAAGCGCTGGCCGCGTGGCTGGTCGCCCGGCCGCAGAACGCCGTTCTCGTACTTGCGGCGACGTTGTTGCTGCCTTACCTGCAGGTGCTGAGTGGCATCATCATGGTGCTGCTAGTGCTAAAGCAGGGGGCCAGGCTGGCCATTGTCGAAGGGGTGGCAGCCGGCGCACTGCTGGGGCTGATCGGTCTGATCGCGGGAGCGCCGATTTCCCAGTTGCTCAGCGGCATGCTCACGACGTGGCTGCCCGCCGTGGTGCTTGGCGGCACGCTGCAAGTGACGCGATCACTGACACTGACGCTGCAGGCGTCAATGATCGTGGTTGTTTTGACGACGATCGCTTTTCACGTCGTCGTCGATGATATCGTGGCCTTTTGGCAACCGGTCACGACGTACATGCTGGAGTGGGCGCGCGCGAGCAACCTGCTTGAGCAGGTACAGCTGATGGAATTGGAACCGGTAATGACTGCCAATATGGTGACGATAGCCATCGTATTGTCGAGTTGGATGCTATACGTGCTGTACCTGCTGTTTGGATATCAGGTATTCGTGCAGATGTCCGGGGAAACAGGTGATTATGGCCGGTTTCGCGATTTGAATTTTGGTCGCGTGCTTGCGTTGATTATGGCGCTGACGTCTTTGCTGGCGGTCGCAAGCGGACTGGCCGTAGTACAGAACGTTGCGTTTTTGCTGTTCGCAATGTTTTGGATACAGGGACTTGCACTCGTGCATTGGATGCATGCAAAAGGGCAGTTGCCGTTATTGGTGTTGATCTTGACTTACGTTTTATTGCCCGTGTTGCATGTGTTTCTGATTTTGGCGCTGGCGGTTTTGGGATATACGGACGCATGGTTCGGATACCGCCGTCGCGCTGCTGGACAACCATAGAGTTAAGGATTTGAAATGAACGTCATTCTTTTGGACAACGTGGAGAACCTCGGCAGTATCGGCGACCTCGTCAAAGTCAAACCGGGGTATGGTCGCAACTTTCTGATACCGCATGGCAAAGCGGCGCTTGCAACGCCGGAGAATATGAAGGCGATCGAAGCACGCCGTGCGGAGCTCGAAAAGGCGGCAGGCGAGGAACTCGCAGCCGCGAAATCGCGATTCGAGGAGATTAACGGTATGGAACTCGTGATTTCGGCTAACGCCGGCAGCGAGGAAAAGCTTTTCGGCTCAGTGGGTCCAATCGATATCGTTGAGGCGTTCGAGAAAGTGCAGATTCTGGTCGAACGCAGCGAAGTGCGTATGCCCGATGGCCCGATTCATGAGCTTGGCGAGTTTCCAATCGGTGTGCACCTGCATCCCGAAGTCAACGCAGAAATACTGGTGCGCGTCGTCACCGCCGAGTGACACATGGCAGCCCTGCCGTGTTACCCCCAGTGTGTTAACTTAGGGGCAGGGGGAATTCGCCGGAGAAGTTAAGCATGGTTCGAGCATTGGATGACGGCATGACCACCGGGGGGGCGGAGCAGAGCCTTAAGGTGCCGCCGCATTCGATCGAAGCAGAGCAGTCATTGCTTGGCGGCCTCATGCTCGACCATGAATCCTGGGACAAGATCGCCGACGTCGTCACGTCGCAGGATTTCTACCGCAAAGACCATCGACTGATTTTTGCGGCGATAGCCAGCCTTGCCGAGGAGGCGAATCCATGTGACGTAGTCACGGTATCGGAGTTCCTCGATAATCGCGGTGAGCTGGAGTCGGCCGGCGGCCTTGAATACCTGGCCGCACTTGCGAACGAAACGCCGGGCGCCGCCAATGCGCGTTCCTATGCCAAGATACTGCGCGAGCGGTCTATGCTGCGGTCGTTGATCAGTGCAGGCAATGAAATCAGCGGCGCCGCATTTTCCACCGACGGTAGAAGCGCAGCCGAAATAGTCGACGAAGCCGAGCGTCTCGTATTCGAAATAGCGGAGTCGGGCGCACGCGGACGCGCCGGATTCAGGGCGCTGAAAAACATTCTTCCCGAGGCTGTCGATCGCATCGATGTGCTGCATCAATCGGAAGGCGACATCACAGGCATTCCGACCGGCTATAACGAATTCGACAAGTTAACCGCAGGCCTGCAACCCGGTGAGCTAATTGTTATCGCGGGCCGCCCGTCGATGGGTAAGACAACGCTGGCTCTGAACATCGCAGAGAATGCAGCAATCGGCTCAAAAGTGCCGACCGCAATATTTTCGATGGAAATGCCCGCACAACAACTTGCATTTCGCATGATTTCCTCGCTCGGTCGCGTCGACCAGACGCATTTGCGGACCGGCCGTTTTCCTGACGAAGACTGGTCCCGGATTAACACGGCAGTGCAGTTGATGTCCGAGGCGCCGATATTTATTGACGATACTGCGGGGCTGTCGCCAACGGAGATTCGTGCGCGTGCCCGCCGCCTGCAAAGAGAAAGCGGACTGGGTCTGATAGTGATCGACTACCTGCAGCTGATGGCGGTGCCGGGCAGCAAGGAGAACCGTGCCACCGAGATATCGGAAATTTCGCGGTCTCTCAAAGCGCTTGCCAAGGAACTCTCGTTACCCGTTATCGCATTATCGCAGCTCAATCGAAGTGTCGAACAGCGAACCGACAAGCGACCGGTCATGTCCGACCTGCGCGAGTCCGGGGCCATTGAGCAGGACGCCGACCTGATTCTCTTTATCTACCGGGAAGAGGTCTACAATCAGGATACGCCGCGCAAAGGAATAGCCGACGTTGCGATCGCGAAGCAACGTAATGGCCCGATCGGTGATTTCCCATTGACGTTCGTCGGGCGCTATACGAAGTTCGAGAACTGGGTGCCTGATTCCTATGCGGATGAGGCGTATCCGTGACGTTCGGGGCGCGGGCGCTGATCCGGCTCGGTGCGCTCAAACAAAACCTCCAGGTAATTCGCAGCGCCGCACCAGACGCAATGGTCATGGCGGTCATCAAAGCCAATGCCTACGGGCACGGCATGGTAGAGGTGGCAAAAACTCTTGACGATGCGGACTCTTTCGCCGTCGCCCGCCTTCCCGAGGCCATACTGCTGCACGAGTCAGGCATTGATAAGCCAATTGTTTTGCTATCAGGTGTATTGACGGCGAGCGAACTCATCGAGGCGACCTTGCGCGGCTTCGAAATCGTCGTGCACTGTAAAGAACAGATTGAACTGCTCGAAGCCGCGAAGCCAGGCAGAAATACTGTCTGGCTGAAATTTGACACAGGCATGAACCGACTTGGATTTTCCACTGAGGGCGCAGATTCCTTGATCGAGCGGCTGCGAGTTTGCGCCGCTGTTGGTGAACTGCGTCTGATGTCGCACCTTGCGAGCGCGGACGAACTCAACAATTCGATGACCGAGGATCAGTTCGCTCGATTTCGAGACATTGCCGAAGGGTTCGAGGGCGCAGTGAGTATTGCAAATACGCCCGCCACTCTCGGCTGGCCGCAGATTGCGGATGCGGACGGACTTCTTGGCTTTGAAGGCACTCATTGGATCCGACCTGGTCTGGCGCTGTTTGGTATTTCACCATTCGCCGGACGTAACGGAGTAGATCTCGGATTGACACCGGTCATGCAGTTCGAGGCCCGACTCATATCGATCAAGCAGCTGCGCGAAGGCGCGCGCGTCGGCTACCAGGGCAAGTATCAGAGCCAGGCCGATACCATGATTGGAATCATTTCCGCCGGCTACGGTGATGGCTATACGCGGCACTTCAGGTCGGGCACGCCGGTCCTCGTCAACGGTCGACGCGTACCGCTGATCGGCAACGTCTCAATGGATATGATCGCCGTAGATCTGGGCGACGACACGTCGGATGAGGTTGGTGATATCGCGATACTCTGGGGTGACGGGCTACCGGTCGAGGAGGTGGCGCCGTGGGCCGACGCGATTCCTTACGAACTCGTGTGCGGCGTCATGCACCGCGAAACCTCGGAGATCGTCGACTAGTTGATAGCTGGAATTACGAGGCGAAGAAACCCATTTTCACGCCGGCCAGTTGCACGACGTCGTTGTCAGTGAGTTTTTTCGCCTGCGGACCTATCGGTTGGCCGTTAACCAGTGGATAGTCGCCTTCCTCGCCGGACTCCACGTGCACGATGTAATAGCCTTCCGCCCGACGCGTAATGGCCGCGACCTGCACGCCGGGCCGACCGAGGGTTGTTAGCGCCTTGGTGAGTTCGAGTTCGCGGCCAGCGAAAGCACCACTCAGAACCTGCAGCTTGGCCAGCGGCAAAGCGTTGGGCGCAGACGCCGGGTCGATGCCGGCTTGGGTCTCGGAGTGCGCACGGGGTTCAGCAGCGACCGTTGCGGCAACAGGTGCCGGTTTCGGCTTATTCGAAAGAGGCCCGGCTTCCTCCGGGTCCAGTTTGACAGAAGCCGCAGCCTCGTCCGGGTCTAGTCTGACCGCGGCGGCAGCAGCTGCATCCGCAGCTTGTTCGGCCGCGGCAAGCTGCTCGGCGTTTTGCTGGCCGGCAGGAATGACCATCGTCTTCTCGAATTCGTCCTGCTCGGTTTCCGGCGCCTGCTGATCGGAGAATCGCAGCTGATGATGGCCGATCGTGATGACATCGCCATGCTGCAATGCGTGTTTCTTGATCAACTTACCGTTGACATAGGTGCCATTGGTACTGTTTAAGTCCTCAAGAAACGAGTCGTTGAGAATATTGATGATCAGGGAGTGGTGACCACTGACAGCCGGATTGTCGATGCGAACGTCATTATCGGGGAGACGTCCGACCGTGTAACGCTCTTTCGTCATGTTGTATTCAGCCAGAACCTGGTTGTCCAGACTAAGTATTAACCGTGCCATGTCACCGTTCCCAGTGAGACCAAATTAAAAACAGGGGGCCGAAAGACATAAGGAAGGGTTGACTGCATGGCAGCCATATCGCCCTGTTATCCAACAATCTCCTAACCCCTGCACCCTTTATGAGCGGAACAACTTGGCAAGCTTGACCAACAGGCCTTTCCTGGCCGCAAATGGCGCAATGACGTGCGCCAGCTGGACCGACACATTGTCGCGTCCGCCATGGTCATTTGCCAATTCAATCAATTGCTTACCAACGACATCAAGACTAGCATTAAAAGTGCTTATAGTTAAGTGAATATCTTCATCTTCAACCATATCCGGCAGGCCGTCGGAGCAGAGCAGGTAGATGTCGTCCTGCAGCACCTCGTACTCGTGCACTTCGACCTCGACAGTGGGCTCGACACCGAGTGCCCGCGTCACGTAATTGCGATTGGTCGAGCGCTGTGCTTCCTCGGCCGAATAGAAGCCACGGTCGACCAGTTCCTGTAGCAGCGAGTGGTCCAGGGTCAGCTGTTCGAATGCGCCGCCACGGAGCCGGTAGGCCCGGGAATCACCGACGTGGGCAATCGATACTTTGTTGTCGTAGAACATGCAAGCAACGATGGTCGTGCCCATGCCTTCGCAGTGTGTCTGGCTCTGCGCGGTCTGAAAGATAATCTTGTTGGCGCGATATACCGCGTCTCGTAACACAATGGACTGGCGCATCAGGCCGCTGTGCGGGTCAATTTCGTCGCGATTTTCACGACTTGCGCCCTCGGTCGCCAGTTCCGACACGATCTGCACGGCGATACCGCTTGCGACTTCACCGGCGTTGTAGCCACCCATGCCATCGGCGAGCACCATCAGGCCGATGTCGGGATCAGAGCCGATAGCATCCTCGTTGTGGTCACGGACACGCCCTGTATCAGTGAGTTCAGCGAGGTCTATTTTTCCGCGAAGACTTTTCAATGTAATTTCAACCCGATTATCCCGATCTACGAGTATCTGGCACAGTTACGCAACGCGATCGCCATCTCAGCGCCACAAGAAAAGCGGTCCTCTGGGCGTTTGGCGAGTGCCTTGGCCAAAACGGCGTCGACGCTGGGCGGTATGCCAGCTCTTCGCTGAGAAATCGGTGCAGGGTCTTCCGAGGTGATCTTTGTCATCAATATCGCGATGTTAGTCGCCTTGAATGGCACTTCTCCAGCCAATAATTCGTATAGAGTAACACCAAGCGAAAACAAGTCCGAGAGGCCCGTAAGGTCTTCTGCCGCGAGTTGTTCGGGCGACATATACATTGGCGTGCCCAGTACGATCCCGGTCTTCGTACTGTTGTTGTCGGTCATTCGCGCGACTCCGAAGTCCGTGATCTTCAATGAACCTTCTTTTGGGTTATACATGAGATTCGCAGGCTTGATGTCGCGGTGGATGACGCCCTGATTATGCGCGTAGTCGAGTGCGTCGGCAGTGGATGCGCAGAGTTCGAGGGCGCGTTTGGGCGCAAGCAACTTGGTCGGATCCGTGAATGCTTTCAACGGAGTTCCCGGCACGTATTCCATTGCGATGTAGGCAAGCCCTTTGTCCTCGCCAGCATCGAACACGGTAATGATATTGGGATGCGCCAGGCGTCCAGCCGATTCCGCCTCGCGATAGAAGCGCAGTCTGGCTTCCTTGAGTTCCTCATCCTCAAATTCTTTTTCGATCGGAATGGCCTTCAGTGCGACAGGCCGGTTGATTCGCGGGTCTTTGGCGAGGTAGACGGCACCCATGGCACCGCGCCCGATGCGGCGTTCGATGACGTAACGGCCAAGGCGCTGGGGACCTTTGCTAGGGTCGAGACTGCCGGTCATCGTGGCAACAGGCGTACCTTGCGTTCGCTTCATCCATTCGAGCACAGCCTCGGCTCGTTCCGGCTTCGCCTGTTCCTCGAAGGCGAGCGACAGTTTGTACATTACTGTCGCAACCGTTTCCGACGGCGGGCAACGGCGGAATTCGGCGAATGCCGGCTCGAGGCGACCAGCGGCCAGATAGTCGTTGCCTTTCTTGAACGCGTCTTTGAGTTCCTGCTTCGCGTCGCCAGTCAGCCAGATACTCAGGATGGCGACACCGGCGAATATGACGATTGGTCGGCCGAGGTCAATGCGAACATGCAGCACATACAATAGCAGCGTTTCGAGCAGCAGCAGCATGACGACGGCGACGCCGGCAAGCACCGCAATATCCTTGCGCGAGCGGTCCGGCATAAACAGCACTGCGACGATTGCGAGGAGTATCGGTGCAAGCCATTCCATGGCGCCGACCCATGACGGTGCGATGATAGTTCGATCCTTTTCCACATCGGCCAGTAAGGCTGCCGTGATTTCGGACACCGTGACGAACTGTCCTGAAGGCAGTATCGCGGCCGCACCGACTAGCGCCGGCGCAGAGTCAAGGAACACTGTCGCGCCGGCAAGTGATGACTTGTTCTTGTACTCGTCCAGCAAGTCGTCGACCTTGACACGATCCAGTTCTTCGTAATTGGACAAGTAGATTGCGTCTTCCTCGCTGGATACGCGGTGACTCGTGGTCGCATCATGGTTGTCGAATGCGATCGCGAGTGGCAGTGACGGCGACATCACGCCATCATTGAGTTGCCACAATTCTGATCGGCGCAATACGCCATCGCTGTCGGAGCGTACTTCGACAAAACCGTTGCGCGTAGCAAGGTCCGCGAAGCGATGACGAGTCGGTGCATAAACTGGCACGTTGGCGTTCACCGCCACGGCCCAGCCTGGCAGGTTTTCGTTATCAGCCATTTCGGGTGGCTGCGCCATGATAATGCGTTTCACGCGCGCTTGATTGAGCGCTGCAATTACTCGACCGTAGGTGTCGACAAGGCTGCCCTGGCTGATCCTCGACGGGTCGATGCTGACGATCACGGCATTGTCCAGTGGTTTGTTTGGCAGGTGAGTTGCCAGCCGGTCGTAAAGCATGCGATCGGCCGCGACGAACCACTGCGCCAGCGGGCCGTAAACGAGGATCAGCAGTACGCTGACAAAGCTCAACGCGATTAGGCGGTTACGCTTTTGTTTTTGTTGCGGTTTCAACGCGAATAAATCCCTTTTCCAAGCCCGAAAGTATAGGAAAAGGCGAACCGTCTTAATGAGATAGGGTTGGCATTTTTATGTAATAAGCACGCCCGAATCCGGTGCTATCATTGCGTTTCAAGCCGCCCGCAATGTGACACAGGTCCGAAATTCCCCGAACTGTGGCAAGTAAGCAACTAGAAAATCATATAAAACAACTACTTAAATATGGCTAAAGCAAAAACGGCGTACGTTTGCACGGAGTGCGGTGCTCACAGCGTGAAGTGGGCGGGGCAGTGCCCGGATTGCTCGGCCTGGAATACGCTAGCGCAGACGCGCATCGCCGCCACGCGACCGGCACGGCAGTCGACGAATGTCCCGGCAAGCCTTGATTCGCTTCCCGAAGATCTTGCCCGCCGGCACGCATCCGGTTTTGGGGAGTTCGACCGGGTGCTGGGCGGCGGCCTGGTTCCGGGGGCTGTCGTATTGCTCGGCGGTGATCCGGGCGTGGGTAAGTCCACATTGTTACAGCAGGTTTCCGCCGGCCTGTCGAGCGAACTGCCGGTCTTCTATGCAACCGGGGAGGAGTCCCTGCGGCAGATAGGCCAGAGATCACAAAGGCTTGGGCTCTCCTCTTCTGAGTTGAAGTTGCTCGCGGAGACTTCACTCGAGCACGTGCTCGCTCAGGTCATCGACAGCGGTGCGAAAGTTCTGGTGATTGATTCTATTCAGACGATGGCCAGCGCAGACCTGCCCTCGGCACCCGGCTCGATAGCGCAGCTGCGTGAGTGTGTTGCCCGAGTCGTGCAATTTGCGAAACTGCACGAGGTATCAGTCTTCATCATCGGCCACGTCACAAAGGAAGGTGCAATCGCCGGCCCGCGCGCCGTCGAACATATGGTCGATACCGTGCTGTATTTCGAAAGTGATCCGGCGAGTCGCTATACGCTGATTCGTTCCGTTAAGAACCGCTTTGGTGCGAGCGGCGAGATGGGTGTTTTCGCGATGACCGAAGCTGGCTTTAGGCAAGTCAGCAATCCTTCCGCGATATTCCTGTCACGCGATTCTGTCGTGGAACCCGGCAGCGTCGTCTCAGTTGCCTGGGAAGGTAGCCGACCGCTGCTCGTCGAAATTCAGGCGCTCGTTGCCGACGGCAATGCGAGCTATCCAAAACGCTTTGCTACGGGCGTCGATCAGAATCGCCTGGCACTGTGGCTCGCAGTTCTGCAACGCCACGGTGGTGTGGCGCTCAGTCATGAAGACGTGTTTGTCAATGTGGTGGGCGGCCTTCGCATTACTGAAACAGCGGTCGACCTTCCTGCTTTGCTCGCGATCGTCTCGAGCTTTCGTGATCGCCCTTGCACTGAACGCCTTGTCAGTTTTGGAGAGATCGGCCTCGCCGGAGAGATACGTCCGGTCCGTTTTGGTGAGGAGCGGTTGGCAGCAGCTGCGAAGCAGGGGTTTACGCATGCGCTGATACCGTTTGCCAACGTGCCGAAGAGGCTGCCGAAAGGAATAAAGGTAAAGGGCGTCAGGCGCGTCAGCGAAGCGCTCGACGAAATTTTCTAGGCAGCGTTTTCAGTTTCTTCGATTCGCGGTCCAACACGAACCGTGCGGATACGATTGTCGTCTGTTTCGACGATTTCGATTGGGTAGCCGCTGATCTTCAGACAGGTTGTCGGCGCAGGAATTGTTTCCAGCAGCTCGAGGATAAGGCCATTCAGCGTTTTCGGCCCGTCGGTAGGCAGCTGCCAGTTCTGCGACCGATTAAGCTCGCGAATATTTGCGGTGCCGTCTACGAGCCAGGAATCAGCCCGTTCCTGCACGACGTCATCAGCCTCGTCCGCCGAGTCAGTCGTAAATTCGCCGACGATTTCTTCGAGTATGTCTTCGAGCGTCACCGCGCCCTGAATGTCGCCATACTCGTCAACGACAAGGGCTAGACGTTTATTTCTACGCTGAAACTGAACAAGCTGTGTACTCAGAGGCGTACCCTCGGGAACGAAATAGGGTTCGTCGAGCAGCGGAATCAGTTCTTCGGGATCGAATGAACGTGGTGCGAGATTGGCGAGTCGCCGCATATGCAGCACACCGATGACATTGTCAATGTTATCGCGATACACAGGCAAACGTGTGTGCGTCGTTTCGCTGATCAAACTCTCGATTTTCTCCGTATCGTCGTCAAGGTCGATGCCGACTATTTCGTTGTGTGGCACCATGACGTCGTCGACTGTAACTTTGCCGAGATCGAGAATACTGAGCAGCATCTTCTGGTAGCGGCCCGAAATCCGGCTGCCCGCTTCATGCACGACGGTACGCAACTCTTCCCGCGTCAAAGCCTGTAGCTGCGTCTCGCCTGGGCGTACACCAAACAAGAACAACACGCCGTTTGCAGCCATGTTCGTGAGCCAGACGAGCGGATAGACGATCTTTAGCAGCGGGTAGTAGATCATTGCTGCTGGAAAACCAACGCGCTCCGGATGCAATGCCGCGAGAGTCTTTGGCGCGGCTTCGGCGAAGACCAGTATGACCAGCGTCATCAGCAATGATGCGAGCGCGACAGCAGGTTGGCCGCCGAAATCCATCGCGACGACAGCAACGAGCGAGGCTGCAAGGATATTGACAAGATTATTGCCGAGCAGGATCAGCCCGATCACACGATCCGGGCGCCGCAGGAGTTTCTCGGCCAGCCTCGCGCCGCGATGACCTTCGCGGGCTTTGTGACGAAGCTGGTAGCGGTTCAGGCTCATGAGCGCCGTTTCCGATCCCGAAAAGAATGCGGAAAGCATCAATAGAACAACAAGCAGACTAATCAGCCCTGCCAGTGAATTGTCATCGCCCAAAAGCTGGGCACCTCCTTAAAAAATTGAACGTACTCAGTTCATCAGTACGCATACCGGCTGTCAAGAAAACACGTCTCAGATGCGGTATGCGCTTCAGCCCCAAGAGCGGTTGAGAACTTCCTCGAGAACATAGCGGCTGCCGAAATACGCGAGGCAAAGAAACGCGAAGCCCGACAAATAAAGATAGACGGCGCGCTTGCCGCGCCATCCGGCGAACAGCCGCCCCGCAACCAGCACGCCGAACAACGCCAGCGCCAGTATGGAAAACGTCGTTTTGTGCACGAGGTGCTGGGCGAACAGATCCTCGACAAACGCGAAGCCCGATAGAACGGCCAGCAGCAGGCCAGCAAATCCTGTCGCCGCAACGCCGAAAAGCATTTTTTCGGTTGTCTCAAGCGGAGCGAACAAATGATTCGCAGCAGATATTTTTCCGGCGCGTAGCCGTTGATTTTGGATCAATGCGAAAATGGCGACAATCGCGCCGGCAGTCAGCAATCCGTATGCGAACATCGCGATCAGGATATGCGCCTGCATTTGCCACGAAAGGTCCAGAACCGCCTCGATACTTGGCCGCATGTCGATCGGAATAGAGGCGACCGCCGCGAGTAGCAGCAGACCGGCCGTCATACCGCGTAATGTCGGCTCCAGCGCCCCAAGAAGCCCAATCACTGCCAGCTGCAGGCCGATGAGGGATACTGCCCCGGCCAGCGACACAGTCAAGCCGCTTGCCTGATTGACTTCCACATACAGACCCTGACCGTGCAGCATCACTCCCGCGGCCGCAAATCCAACTGCGGCAACGAGCAGGGGCTGCGTCCAGGCACTAAAGCGCGGCAAGCGAGACATCGCGAAAGCGACGGCTCCCAACAGATACAGCAAAAGAATTGTGATTTGAGACACAGAAACCGGCCGGTGCATCACCTAACGTTCCGCTGAATGAATCATCCCACAGGGTGAAGTTCAATAGAACCCCAACGTCATGCGAATACGAATTCTGGGTTGCAGTGGTGGCATCGGCGCGGGCTCGCGAACGTCCGCAATGCTCGTCGACGACGATGTACTGATAGATGCCGGCACCGGTATCGGCGACCTTGCGCTCGAAGAAATCGACCCGATTCGTCATGTCTTTTTGACGCACGCACACCTGGACCACATCGCGGGGTTGCCGATGCTGGCGGACAGCGTCTTCGACGAGACCTTCACCGAGCCGCTTACAGTGTATGCACGCGAAGAGACTTTGCGCGCAATCCAGGAGCACCTGTTCAACGGTGTTATCTGGCCTGATTTCGCCAAATTGCCGTCAGCAGAAAATCCGATGTTGCGCTACCAGGTCTGCAGCCCGGGCGATACGGTCACGATCAAACATCGCGATTTCTATGCGATCGATGTCGTGCACACGGTGCCGACACTCGGCTACACCGTGCAGAACTCCGGTGGGGCATTTGCGGTCAGCGGCGACACGAGGACTAACGAGACGCTGTGGCCCGTTCTCAATGCCTGCGAGGATCTCAAGGTTCTCGTTATCGAAGTGTCGTTCCCCAACGAAATGGAACAGCTTGCAACCGAAGCCGGGCACTATTGTCCGCGCACTCTGACACGCGATCTCGAACGATTGCACCACTCGCCGGAGATCTGGCTGACCGGCATGAAACCTGGCGAAGAGAATCGAATTCTCGAACAGGTCATCAACGCCGCACCGGGAAAAAATATTCACATGTTGTCACGCGGGACCGTGCTAACGGTTTAGAATCCCCGCATGTTCGAGAACCTGACCGGCAGACTGTCCGAGGCGGCTCGCAGCCTCAGTGGCAAAGGCCGCATTACCGAAAGCAACATCAAAGACACCTTGCGCCAGGTTCGGCTCGCGTTGCTCGAGGCCGACGTCGCGTTGCCCGTCGTCAAGTCGTTTATCGAGCGAATTCGCGAAAAAGCGGTCGGTGAGGAGGTTAGCAAGAGCCTGACGCCCGGGCAGGCACTCGTGAAGATCATTCACGGCGAACTTGTGCGAATTCTTGGTGATAGGTATACGCCGCTGGATCTCAAAGCGCAGCCTCCGGTGGTTGTTTTGCTGGCCGGCTTGCAGGGGGCGGGCAAGACGACGACAGCGGCCAAGCTCGCAAAGAGGCTGATCGAAAAAGAGAAGAAGCGCGTGATGCTGGTCAGCGTCGACGTGTACCGCCCGGCAGCCATCCTGCAGCTCGAGACTCTGGCTGGCGAGGTCGGTGCGCTGCACTGTCCGAGCAGTAGCGATGACAATCCTATCGATATCGTCGACCGGGCGCTGGATGATGCACGACGGTCGCATGCCGAGGTGCTCATAGTCGACACGGCTGGCCGATTGCACGTCGATGACGGCATGATGCGGGAAGTCATCGAGGTTCACGCCAGGTCCGGCGCCAAGGAAACGCTGTTTATCGTCGACAGCATGGCCGGGCAGGATGCCGTTAATGCCGCGACGGCCTTCAATCAGAGTCTGCCGCTGACCGGAGTGGTGCTGACTAAAGCTGACGGTGACGCCAAGGGCGGTGTCGCTCTCTCGGTTCGTGAAATCACGGGCAAGCCGATCCGCTTTCTCGGCGTCGGTGAAAAGGTCGACGCGCTCGAAGCATTCCATCCCGAGCGTATGGCGTCGCGAATTCTCGGCATGGGCGACGTATTGACGCTTGTCGAGGAGATCGAAGACAAGGTCAGTAAGGAAAAGACCGAGAGACTCGCAAAGAAGCTCAAAAAAGGCCGGGGCTTCGATTTGTCTGATCTCAAAGATCAGCTCGAACAGATGATGAACATGGGTGGTATGGCCGCGATGCTCGAGAAATTGCCGATTCCGGGCAACATCAGCCCGGCTGCACTAAAAGACAGCGCGAACGAGCAGCAGCTCAGGCGTCAGGTCGCGATCATCAATTCGATGACCCCGGGCGAGAGACGCTTCCCGAAGACCATCAACGGGTCCAGGAAAAAACGCATTGCCGCGGGTTGCGGGTTGCAGATTCAGGACGTGAATCGCCTGCTAAAACAGTTCACCCAGATGGAAAGAATGATGCGAAAAATGTCCCGCGGCGGCATGAAAAAGATGATGCGCGGCATGTCCGGCGGCCGAATGCCGCCCGGAACGCGCTAAGCGACGGAAATTCCTCGGATTATCAGGCGCGAAAACGCTTCACATTTGGGTCGAAACCGGTACAATGCGCAGCCTACTCGGGATTGCCCCTTTGAAACAGGCATTGTCTGGGCAAATCTGCCTGTCACAGCTATTTAACGGAAAAACAATGGTTAGTATTCGTCTTTCGCGCGCGGGCGCGAAAAAGCGGCCCTTTTATCACGTCGTCGTCACGGACAGTCGCAACCGCCGCGATGGCCGATACCTCGAGCGAGTCGGTTATTTCAACCCGGTTGGCAAGGATCACGAGGAAAATCTGCGCATCGATGTCGAGCGCGTGGATTACTGGATTAGCCGCGGCGCACAACCGTCTGACCGGGTGGCCTCGTTGTTGAAGTCGCACCGCAAGGCCCAGGCCGCGAACTGATAGAAGAACTGCAACAACCGGTAATTCTGGGCCGCATTTCCGGCCTGTTTGGTGTAAAGGGCTGGGTCAAAGTGTTCTCGTATACCCAGCCGCGTGAGGCGATCCTCGACTACGGGCGCTGGTTCGTACAATGCCGGGGAGCGTGGCAGACGGCAACGGTCGTTGAAGGCCAGCGACATGGCAAATCGGTCATCGCGCACCTCGAGGGAGTGGATGATCGGGATCAGGCAATCGAGTGGGTGGGCTGCGATATTGCGATCCGGCATGACGATTTGCCTGAAGCCGAAGATGGCAGGTACTACTGGGCGGACCTCGAAGGAATGCGGGTTGTACACCGCGACGGGACGGAACTGGGTCGCGTCGCATATTTGATGGAGACCGGTGCCAACGATGTGTTGGTGACCGAAGGAGAGCGAGAACGGCTAATACCGTTCATCGCCGACAAAGTTATTCTCGCCGTGGATTTCGCCGAAGGCGTGATCAGCGTCGACTGGGAGTGGGACTGACATCATGCAAATCGCGGTTGTCAGCCTGTTTCCGGAGTTGGTAAGCCAGGTTGGCGAGTATGGTGTCGTCGGGCGGGCGGTGGAACGGCAGTTATTGTCATTGCACTTCGAGAATCCGCGCGACTATGCTGAGGACGTGCATCGCACTGTCGATGACCGGCCCTACGGGGGTGGTCCCGGCATGGTTCTGAAATATGAGCCTGCGGCCAAGGCCATACGTGCGAGCAGGGACAGATTGCCGGCGGGCAGCCCGGTCGTTTGCCTCTCGCCGCAGGGCAAGGTGTTCGACCAGGCGACGGCCAGGCGCTTTGCCGACCTGCAGGGATTGATCTTGCTGGCTGGCCGATACGAAGGTATCGACGAACGCCTGATTGAGAACGAAGTGGACGAGGAGTTGTCGCTGGGCGATTTCGTCTTGTCCGGCGGTGAAATCGCCGCGATGGCTGTGGTTGACGCCGTGGTAAGGTTGTTGCCAAGTGTTCTCGGTGATGACGATTCGGCAACGCAGGACTCGTTTATGCAGGGTCTGCTGGACCACCCGCATTACACGCGTCCGGAGGTCGTAGCAGGACAGCGCGTACCGGCGGTGCTGTTGTCGGGAGACCATGCGCGCATTGCGCGCTGGCGCTACAAGCAGGCATTGGGCCGAAGCTATATGCGGCGTCCTGACCTGGTGAAGAAATTGGATTTGGATCGGGAGCAACGCAAGTTGCTCGATGAATTTTTGAAGGAGCAGGGCGAGCGTTGAGCGCAGCCCGGGTATAGAGACATGAACAAAATAATCGAAGCGATCGAACAGGAACAAATGGGCAAAGAGATTCCCGAATTTTCACCGGGAGACACCATCGTTGTTCAGGTCAGGGTAACAGAGGGCGATCGCGAACGTTTACAGGCCTTCGAAGGTGTTGTGATCGCGAAACGTAACCGCGGTCTGAATTCGTCTTTCACGGTGCGAAAGATTTCACATGGCGAAGGTGTTGAACGCGTTTTTCAAACCTACAGTCCTGTCGTCAGTTCTGTCGAGGTAAAGCGCCGCGGCGATGTGCGTCGTGCCAAGCTCTACTACCTTCGCGGACGCACCGGCAAGGCCGCGCGGATCAAGGAAAAAATCTAGCCCAACTGGGGTCGCCCGCGGCAAGTGTGGGATACTCGGCCTGAACTAACGCTCCCGAGGCAGGTCTTTCGAGGCATGAGGCCCATTCTGCTAGAAGCCCGCAGCCCGGCTGCGCTGGTAATCATCGCCGCATCGATGCTGAGCGGCTGCGCATCGCTGATTTCGAATGCAGCCAGCGGCCTGGCCGATAACCTCACCAGCGCAATTCTTAATCAGGATGACCCGGAGACTGTTCGTGCGGGTATGCCGTCCTATATGCTCCTGATGGACAGCTTCGTAGAAGGCAGCCCCGATGATCCGGCGATGCTTGGCGCCGCCGCAAATCTGTATGCATCGTACGGCGCCGTGTTCGCTGAAGATGAGGCGAGGGCCTCGCGCTTGACGAAAAGGGCGCGCGAATATGCGCTGCGTGGCATTTGTCGCAGCTACACACCGTCTTGCGCCTGGCGCGACCTGAACTATGATGACTTCGTCGCTACGTTGGACGGGCTGACGCCGGCGCATAGCGAGGCCGTCTACCTGTACAGTTTTGCCACGCTGGCTTATCTGCGCGCGCATGCCGCGGACTGGAATTCGCTTGCCGAGTTACCGCAGGCTGAAGCCCTGATTAGGCGTTACTTCGAGATCAGTGGCAAATCGGTCAAAAGTTCGGCGCATGTGTACATGGGAATTATCCTGACTTTGCGACCCCCGTCACTTGGCGGCAAGCCAGAAGAGGCCAGAATTCACTTCGAGAAAGCGATTGCGATGTCAGCCGGCAAAGACCTGAGTGCAAAAGTGGAATTTGCGAAAGGCTACGCCAAGCTGCTTTATGAGCGGGAACTGCACGATACGCTCGTAGGCGAAGTACTGGAGGCCAGTCCCTATGCAGATGGGCTGACGCTAATGAATGTTCTCGCGCAGGAAGAAGCGCTGATACTGCGTGCCGAGGCCAATGACTATTTCTAATGCGGATGGATAATCGATGAAGAAACTGGGATTGATTCTTCTTGCACTTTTTGCCAGCGGACTGGCCAATGCGGCCGTGCTGAAGATCGCCACTGTTGCGCCTGAGGGCTCAGTATGGATGAAGGCGATGCGAGATGGAGCCAAGGAGATTGAGGAACGAACCGATGGCAGGGTGCAGATCAAATACTTTGGCGGTGGTGTCATGGGCAATGACACCAAAGTGCTGGGCAAGATTCGCATCGGCAATCTTCACGGCGGTGCATTCACGCCATCTGCGCTGCAAAAGATTTACCCCGAAATAAGCCTGTACGGGTTGCCGTTGATTTTCGATTCGGAAGACGAGGCAAGATTTGTGCGGAGCCGCCTGGACCAAAAGATAATCGACGGTCTGGAAGAAAGAGGTTTCGTCAGTTTCGGCTTCGCTGCGACGGGTTTCGCCGTCATCATGTCGAATGAACCTGTAAAGGGACTGGACGATCTCAAGGGTAAGCGTGTGTGGGTGCCTGAAGGGGATACGATTAGTTACGCTTCGATGGAAGCTCTGTCGCTTTCGCCGGTGACATTGCCCCTGACAGATGTGTTGACAGGCCTGCAAACCGGTCTTATCGATATTGTCGCGGTATCACCAATCGGTGCGCTGGTGCTGCAATGGCATACGAAGGTCAAGTACGTCACCGACATGCCTCTGATTTACACAATGGGTTTCATGGCACTGGACAAGAAGGCTTTGAGGACAGTCGATGCGGCTGATCAGGCTGTCGTACAGGAAGTCATGAGTCGCGTGTATTCACACTTCGATACGGCAAACCTCGAAGACAACGAGGAGGCCATGCAGGCTCTATTGAATAGCGGTATCGAGAAAGTCGCGCCAAACGATGATGAGTTCACGAATATTCGCCGGATCTTGCTGCAGTCGAACCGTGACCTCGCAAACAAGGGTGAGTACTCAGTCGAACTCTATGATGAAATGATGCAATACGTGCAGGAGTATCGTATTCAGAACGGCGGCGCAGCCGGGCAATAGGCGTGTCGCCGGGTCTTATCGCTGCTATTCATCGACTAGACCGGTTCGGCCGCCTGCTCGAAAACGCAAGCCTCGTCGTGATGCTGAGCAGCATGATTGTGCTGGCGGTCAGTCAGATAGTTCTTCGCGAGGTATTCAATACCGGCGTCATCTGGGCGGATGAACTTCTCAAACTGATGGTGCTGTGGCTCGCGATGATCGGTTCGATTGCAGCCTGTCGCGACAATCGCCACATCCGAATCGACGTGCTGTCTCATGTATTGCCCGGCTGGCTTGTAAAAGCGTCGCGTGTGCTCGTTGATCTGTTTGCGGCTGCAGTCTGCGCGATAATTGCGTGGCAAGCCTGGCGTTACTTGGAGCTTGAAATCGAATTCGACGATCGGGTTCTCGTGGATACTCCGGCGTGGGTTGCACACATTGTCGTGCCGATCGCTTTTGCCCTGGTCAGCTATCGCTTCGTGATTCTCGCTGTTAAAGACGTTGGCGAAATCGTGACCAACAGCACGGAGAGGGCGGCAGAGTGATTGCGATCGGCCTCATCCTGCTGTTGTTGGCATTGCTAGGCGCACCGCTGTTCGCAATCATCGCAACCAGCGCGATGCTGGGTTTTCATCGCGAAGAAACCGATCTGATGAATATGGCGCTCGAAATTCAGAGCATTGCGGACTTGCCTTTCCTGGCGGCCATACCGCTGTTTACTTTCGCTGGTTATCTCCTCAGTGAGAGCCAGGCGCCGAAACGCCTGGTGCGACTGACGGGAGCTTTGCTTGGCTGGCTGCCCGGAGGGCTTGCGCTCGTGGCGCTAGCTGCGTGCGCGTTTTTCACAGCATTTACGGGTGCGTCGGGCGTCACGATCATCGCGCTCGGCGCCATCCTGTACCCAGCCCTCAAGCACGACGGTTATCCCGACAAGTTCAACCTGGGCCTCGTAACGTCGTCGGGAAGCCTGGGTCTGCTTTTCGCCCCGTCATTGCCATTGATCCTATACGGCGTCATCGCCGAGGTCCCAATCGATGACCTCTTTCTTGCGGGCATACTGCCGGGCATGCTCATGCTGGTGATGTTGTCCGCCTGGAGCCTGTGGGTTAATCGCAGCAATCGCAAACCGTTATCGAGTTTTTCCTGGGGCGAAACCGGTGCCGCATTGCGCGAGTCGGCGTGGGAAATACCCCTGCCGTTCGTTGTCCTCGGCGGCATCTATTCAGGTTTTCTCGCCGTGTCGGAAGCGGCGGCCGTAACGGCACTCTATGTGATCATCGTCGAAATCGTCATACACCGTGAGATTCCGCTGAAGGAATTGCCGCAAATCATGCGCGCGTCGATGGTACTGGTTGGAGGGATTCTGATAATTCTGGGTGTTTCTCTCGCGTCGACAAACTATATGATCAGCGCCGGCATTCCGCAGCTGCTGCTCGAATATGTGGCGGGCTTTGTCGCGAGCCCGGCCTCATTCCTTGTCTTATTGCTCGTGTTCTTGCTCGTACTCGGCGCGATTCTGGACATATTTTCGGCCATCGTGCTGGTCGTGCCGCTGATATTGCCGATCGCCGCCGGGTACGGCGTGCACGAGGTCCACCTGGGCATTATATTCCTTGCTGCAATGCAGCTGGGATACATGACGCCGCCGGTCGGTCTAAACCTCTTTATCGCGAGTTATCGATTCGAAAAATCCATCATGCATGTTTACTCCGCAACCTTTCCGTTTCTGATTATCCTGACGTTGTCGGTCATACTGATTACATTCTGGCCTGACCTGTCACTCTGGTTGGTACCAAACCCATGATATTAAGAGGTGGGATGTGAATCCGATAAAAGGTTTATATCTGATCTGCTGTCTACTGGTCGTACAGACGAGCGCCGGCAAAGATGTCGATCTTGACGATATCGAGTTGCCGCCTGGCTTTTCTATCGAAATCTATGCCGATGTGCCGAACGCTCGGTCGCTGGCATTAGGCGATCACGGTGTGGTCTTCGTGTCTAACCGTCGGGCAAACTCGGTCTATGCAGTTGTGCCGCATGGCGACGCAAACCCGCGGGTTATCGAGTTAGCCACCGGGCTCTCGACACCAAACGGAATCGCGTATCACGAAGGGGATCTCTACATCGCCGAGATCAACCGCATTCTGCGTTTCAAGGACATCGCTGGCCGACTGAACGACAAGCCGGTACCGGAGGTGCTGGCTATCGAGTTGCCTGCCGAAAGACATCACGGCTGGCGCTACATCGGCTTCGGACCGGATGGCAAGTTCTACGTGTCCATCGGCGCACCCTGCAACATCTGCGATCGCGGCGAGGAGGGGTTTGCACAGATCATTCGCATGAACCCGGACGGATCACAGCGTGAGACCTATGCGGAGGGCGTCCGCAATTCGGTTGGCTTTACCTGGCATCCCGTCACCGGTGAATTCTGGTTTACCGATAACGGCCGCGACATGATGGGTGACGATATTCCGCCCGGCGAATTGAACCACGCGCCCAGGCAGGGACTGCATTTCGGTTTTCCCTATTGCCATGCGGGCGATATCCCCGATCCAGAATTCGGCGAGGGCAGGAACTGCAGGGACTACACGCCCCCTGCGCAGAAGCTCGATGCGCACGTCGCTCCATTAGGCGTCAAGTTCTACACGGGTAACATGTTTCCACCCGCATATCAGGGGCAGATTTTTGTTGCGGAGCACGGCTCCTGGAATCGTACCAAGAAGATCGGCTATCGCATCAGCCTCGTTCGCCTCGAAAACGGTGCGCCTGTCGACTACGAAGTGTTCGCCGAGGGCTGGATGAAGCACGAAAAAGTATTTGGCAGACCCGTTGATCTGCTCGTGCTCGACGATGGGTCGATGCTCGTGAGTGATGACTATGCCGACAAAATTTACCGAATCAGTTATAAGAAGTGAGGAAGACTTGAACAGGAAACGTTTGATGGCCAGATTCTTATCCGCGTTATGGAGCGGAGCAGATGGCTTGCGCAAGGTCCTGCACCTGGTGCTGTTGCTATTTGTCTTTATGGTTTTTTTCGGTGCGATTTCAGGCAGCGTGCCGCCGGCGATTCCCAAAAAAGCGGCACTGGTCATCCAGCCTTATGGCTTCCTCGTTGAACAGCTCGAGGGCAACCCGCTGGACCGTGCACTTGCCGATTTTGCGGGCGATGGTAAACCACAAACGCTCGTGCAGGACATTGTTGACGCGTTGGAATATGCAAAAGATGATGAACGCATCGAGTTGGTTTACTTCGAGTTGAGCAATGTGCTCGGGGCCGGACTAAGCAAATTGCAGCATGTCGCGACGGCTATTGCGGACTTCAAGTCGTCGGGAAAGAAGGTTATTGCAAGCGCAGACTATCTGAGCCAACAAGCGTACTACCTTGCGGCACACGCCGATGAAGTCTATCTGCATCCTGAGGGTTTTCTCCTTATGCAGGGTTTCGGTCGCTTCCGGAATTACTACAAAGACGCAATCGACTTGTTGCGCATCGACTGGAATGTGTTCCGCGTTGGCACGCATAAGTCCTATGTCGAGCCGTATACGCGCATGGACATGTCCGATGAGGATCGCGAATCTACCACGCGTTTGATCGATCAAATGTGGTCGCTCTACCAAGTCGATGTTGAAACCGCCAGGGATCTCGACGAAGGGACGATCGACGCGTTTGCCCAGAATTATCTTGAGAATGTTGCGGCAACCGGGGGTGATATCGCCGCGGCTGCAAGGGATCACGGACTGGTAGACAAACTGCTCACCCGAACCGAGATGAGGAATTTTCTTATTGACCACGTCGGCGAGAATCCGGATGAAAAGGATGCGTTTAATGCGACGGGCATGTACGAGTACCTGGAGCAGATGCGCATGCTCTCGGGCGGTAAGGTCAAGTCCGAGAATATAGCGGTGATTGTCGCGGTTGGAGACATCCTTCCCGGGCTCCAGTCACCCGGAAAAATCGGCGGTGATTCGATGGCGGCACTGCTGCGCGAAGCACGCAACGACGAGTCGGTCAAAGCTGTTGTGCTTAGAGTCGACAGCGGTGGTGGCAGCGCGTTCGCGTCCGAAATCATCAAGGATGAGATCCAGGCCATACGCGATGCGGGTAAACCCGTCGTGGCGTCGATGGGCAGCGTCGCTGCGTCCGGCGGGTACCTTATTTCAATGAATGCGGATCGGATCTTCGCGAGCCCGTCGACAATTACCGGATCCATCGGCATATTCGGAATGTTTCCAACCTATCAGCGAACGCTCGATGCAGTAGGTGTTGCGACTGACGGTGTCGGTACTACCCAATTAGCGGACATGTTTCGCCCTGATCGTGCTATGTCGGCGCAAGCAAAGCAGCTCTTTCAGTTATTCATTGAAGACGGCTATGACGATTTCATCAGCAGCGTGGCTTTGAGTCGCGAGATGGATAAGAGTTTCGTTGACAGGATTGGTCAGGGCCAGGTTTGGACCGGTCTCGACGCACTAAACAATGGCCTCGTGGATGAGCTCGGAGGTCTTGATGATGCAATCGCGTCGGCTGCGGGGTTGGCAGACCTGGCCGAGGGAGAATACGGCATCAAGAATATTCGCCAGAAATTGTCAGCGACCGAAAAACTACTCGTCGATCTGCTCGGGGCCGCTGCGAGATCCGGCCTGGACCTGAAATACTGGACAGGACAGCCCTCCGCAGTGCGAAAAATTGCAGAACAAGCCAACGAAAAGGCGGAGTTGTTGCTACGCTTTAACGACCCTAAAGGCGTCTATACACACTGCCTTTGCGATCTCGATATGTAGTGGCTCGTCAGGCTGCCCAATTCAGAATGATCTTGCCTGACTGACCCGATTCCATCAGCTCGAATGCGGGCTGGAAGTCGTCGATATCGAAGTGGTGGGTGATGATCGAGCTGATATCGAGGCCGCTCTGCAGCATGCTCGACATCTTGTACCAGGTCTCGAACATCTCGCGGCCGTAGATGCCTTTGAGTATCAGCCCTTTGAAGATGACTTCTTTCCAGTCGATGTTCATTTCATCAGGCTGTATGCCGAGAATTGCGACCTTGCCGCCATGGTGCATCGTCCTGAGCAGGTCGCGGAACGCCTGCGGGTTCCCTGACATTTCCATGCCGACGTCGAATCCCTCCTCCATGCCGAGATCGCGCATCGTGTCGTCGATCGATTCGCGCGTGACGTTAAGCGCCCGCGACGCGCCCATCTGCATCGCAAGTCCCAGCCGATAATCGTTTACGTCGGTTATTACGACATGTCTGGCGCCGGCATAGCGGGCTATGGCGACGGCCATGATGCCAATCGGTCCGGCCCCGGTGATCAGCACGTCCTCGCCCACCAGATCAAATGACAATGCCGTATGGGTCGCATTGCCGAGCGGGTCGAGAATCGCCGCCAAGTCGTCACCGATCGTGAGCGGAAGTTTGAAGACATTAAATGCAGGGACCGCAAGATACTCGGCAAATGCACCGGGCCGATTGACGCCCACGCCGATCGCATTCATGCAGAGATGGCGGCGCCCCGCACGGCAGTTGCGGCACATGCCGCAAGTTATGTGGCCCTCGGCTGAGACGCGGTCGCCGATTTTGAATCCCCTCACCTCGCTGCCGAATTCGACGATTTCGCCACAGAATTCATGACCGACGGCAAGCGGCACCCGTATCGTCGCGCGCGCCCAGTCATCCCACTGAAATATGTGAATATCGGTGCCGCAGATTGCGGTACGCCGGACCTTGATCAACACGTCGTTGTGGCTCACCTGGGGCATTGCGATATCTTCCATCCAGATGCCGCGTTTTGGCTTAGCTTTTACCAATGCTTTCATTAACTTATAACACCTAGTTCAAGTCCTACCTCAGTAAATGCACCGACCGCCCGGTCGAGCTGTTCGCGCGTCAGTCCGGCCGACATCTGCGTGCGAATGCGCGCCAGACCTTGCGGCACAACCGGAAACGAAAAACCGATCACATAAATGCCGCGCTCGAGCAGTTTGTCGGCCATCGTTGTTGCGAGCTTCGCGTCGCCGAGCATGACGGGAATGATCGGGTGTTCGCCAGGTTTGAGGTCGAATCCTCGCTCGGTCATTCTGCCGCGGAAGTAGGCGGCATTCTCATGCAGGCGCTCGCGCAGCGAGCTGTCCCGATCCAGCAGATCAAGAACCGCGATTGACGTGGCGGCGATAATCGGCGCTACGGAATTCGAGAACAGGTAGGGGCGAGATCGCTGCCGCAGCCAGCCGACGATCTCCTTGCGGCCGGAGGTGAAACCACCCGACGCGCCGCCGAGCGCTTTGCCGAGCGTACCCGTGATAATGTCGACGCGGCCCATCACGCTGCGATACTCGTGGCTGCCGCGGCCCGTATCCCCCAGAAACCCGGTTGCGTGGCAGTCGTCGATCATCGTCAGCGCATCGTGCTCGTCCGCCAGGTCACAAATCTCATTCAGGTCCGCGATCGTGCCATCCATCGAAAAAACGCCGTCTGTCACGATCAGCTTGACGTTGGCGTTGCTGGCACGCTGCAGCTGCGCCTGCAGATCCTGCATATCGTTGTGCTGGTAGCGAAAGCGTTGCGCCTTTGACAGGCGGATGCCGTCAATGATGCTGGCATGATTCAGCGCATCGGAGATGACAGCATCCTCATCGCTCAGAATCGTCTCGAACAGGCCGCCATTTGCGTCGAAGCACGACGGATACAAAATAGTGTCCTGTGTACCGAGGAATTCGCTAATGCGCTGCTCGAGTTCCTTGTGCAGCGTCTGCGTGCCGCAGATGAATCGTACGGACGCCATGCCGTAGCCATACTCGTCCAGCGCCTTGTGCGCCGCCGCAATAACCTCTGGATGGTTCGCCAGACCAAGATAGTTGTTGGCACACAGGTTGATTACGTGCCGCACGCCGCCATTGCAGCGGACATCGATCGCCGCCTGCTGCGGTCCCGCGATAAGACGTTCCGTCTTGTACAGCCCCTGGGATTTAAGTGCCTCGGTTTGTTCTGCGAGGGATTGGAGAAAGATGGTGGGCACAAGGCGTATCTCACAGGTGCGAAAAGGGTCCGCATTATAGCAAGGCACCACGAGGTAGAAACCAATGTCGTGGGCCACCTTGATACCCTATAATCGCCCGCCACGGAGTTACCATACGTGATTCTTCCTACCGGGCTGACGGTGCCTGTAATGCGTTTTGCGAACCAACCAGCGGCGAATCCTAACACGATCCCGCACATCAACGATCTCTATCTTGCTGAGGAAAAAGCGCTCGTTCGCCAATTGGCCGATGCCGCCGACCCGGGCGATGCCGGGCGCGAACGAATTCGGGACACGGCCGCAAAGCTGGTCGACGCTGTACGGCGAAACAAGGCGCAAGAGGGCGGCATGGACGCGTTTCTACAGCAGTACGACCTGTCCTCCGAGGAGGGCGTACTGCTGATGTGCATCGCCGAGGCATTGTTGCGAATTCCCGACGCGGACACAGCCGACAAACTCATTGCCGACAAGATTACGTCGGCGCAGTGGCGGGACCACATCGGCGCGAGCGACTCGCTTTTTGTCAACGCCTCAACCTGGGGCCTGATGCTTACGGGCCAGCTGCTGCAACTCGATGCTGCCGCGGTCAGAAATCCGGTAAAGGTGCTCGGCAAACTTGCGAGCCGGGCAGGTGAACCCGTCGTAAGAACAGCGATGCGGCAGGCGATGCGCATCATGGGTCACCAGTTCGTCATGGGCCGCACGATCGCCGAGGCACTGCAACGCTCGATCAAGAAAGAGAATAAGTCGTACCGCTACTCATTCGACATGCTTGGCGAAGCCGCGCTGACCGATGCGGACGCCGCTCGATATTTCGCGGCGTATCGCGACGCGATAGACAGCATCGGCGCCGGCCCACAGGGACCGGAGAGCGACATTTTTGCGACGCCGAGCATCTCGGTGAAACTCTCGGCGCTGCATCCGCGCTATTCCTATCTGCAACACGATCGTGTCATGGCCGAACTCGTGCCGCGCATTGGCGAGCTTGCTGCACATGCGAAAGCAGCGGGCATCGCTTTGACCGTCGACGCGGAAGAAGCAGAGCGCCTCGATATTTCGCTGCAGATTTTCGAGCATGTATACAGGTCTTCAGGGCTTCGCGATTACGAGGGATTCGGACTTGCCGTGCAGACCTATCAGCGGCGTGCACGCGACGTCGTCAGTTTCCTGACGAGCTTGGCCCGTGACGTGGGCCGCCGTATTCCGGTGCGACTCGTCAAAGGCGCGTATTGGGACACCGAGATCAAGCTCGCTCAGGAAAAGGGCCTGTTGAGTTATCCCGTGTTCACGCGCAAGGCACACACCGATGTGTCGTACCTGGCGTGCGCGCGGCAGGCTTTGTCCGCAGGCAAAGCACTGTATGCGCAATTTGCGACGCACAATGCACACACGTTGGCGAGTGTTCTTTATTACGCCGGTTCGCGCCGCGACTTCGAGTTTCAGCGACTGCACGGCATGGGGGAAGAACTCTATGCCGAGATCATCGATCCCGACAAGTATGCGCGACCTTGTCGTGTCTACGCGCCGGTCGGCAGTCACGAAGATTTGTTGCCTTACCTGGTCCGCCGCCTGCTCGAGAATGGTGCGAACACGTCTTTTGTCAATCGAATTGTCGACGAAAGGATCGACGTCAAGGACATCATTGCCGATCCGCTGACGACGGCACGCGACACCGGTTTTTTGCCACACCCGGCTATCGCCGCGCCGGCAAATCTGTTCGGCGTGGAGCGCCGTAATTCGAAAGGGATCAACCTGCCGGATCCGAGCGTCCGGGCGGATTTATTGGCCAGGATGCAGGCCGCAGTGGAGAAGCCGCACACTGCGCATCCGATCGTCGCTGGCGAGGCGATGCAGGGTGGCCAAGTGCCGTCGGTCAATCCGGCGAATACGCAGCACGTCGTTGGCGTCTGTCAGCTCGCCAGTCCGGCACATGTCGATGCCGCCCTGGACGCAGCCATCGCCGGGCACCCGGCCTGGGATCGCGTGCCGGCGCAAGATCGCGCGGTCATCCTGAATCTCGCCGCCGATTTGTTCGAAGATCACACGGCCGAGTTGCTCGCGCTGTGCGTCGCGGAAGCTGGCAAGACCGTGCCCGATGCAATCTTGGAACTTAGAGAAGCTGTCGACTTTTTGCGTTACTACGCGGCGCAGGCGTCCGGGCTTTTTGGAGAGCCCGCCACGCTTCCAGGTCCTACAGGTGAGCGAAACACGCTGGGACTGCGTGGCCGCGGCGTGTTCGTCTGCATCAGTCCGTGGAACTTCCCGCTCGCGATTTTCACGGGCCAGATCGCTGCTGCGCTAGCGGCGGGTAACGCCGTACTTGCGAAACCCGCCGAACAAACACCGCTGGTCGCCTTTCGCGCGGTAGAGCTGCTGCTCGAGGCCGGAGTTCCGCCGGCGGTGCTGCATTTTCTTCCGGGTGATGGTGCGGCGATCGGTGGCCGGGCGGTGGCTGACGAGCGAGTCGCCGGGGTCGCATTTACGGGCTCTACCGAGACCGCACGCCTGATCAACAAGACGTTGGCAGGTCGCGGCGGCCCGATCGCGGTCCTTATTGCGGAGACCGGCGGACAAAACACCATGTTCGTCGACAGTTCTGCGCTGCCCGAGCAGGTCGTTCTCGACAGTGTTTATTCTGCCTTCAACAGCGCCGGGCAGCGTTGCTCGGCATTGCGCTTGCTATGCCTGCAGCAAGAAATTGCGTCGCGCGTTATCGAAATGCTCGTCGGACACATGGAAGAACTTGAGATTGGCGATCCATCATTGCTGTCGACCGACGTCGGCCCCGCCATCGATGAAGATGCGCGCGCCTTGCTCGACGCCCACGTCACGAAGATGCAGGATACGGCCAAAGTCATTCATCACTGCACGTTGCCGGAAGAGACATCCCAAGGAACGTTTTTTGCGCCAACGCTGATCGAGATCGATAGTGTCGATCAGTTGCAGCGCGAAGTTTTCGGCCCCGTCCTGCATGTTCTTCGATATCGCGGCAAGGAGCATGAGGCTATGATCGATGCGGTTAACGCGACGGGCTATGGACTGACTATGGGCCTGCACAGTCGTATTGACTCGAGGGCCCGCGATATCGCCGCGCGTTCGGCCGCAGGCAATATCTACATTAATCGCAACATGATCGGGGCCGTCGTCGGCGTGCAGCCATTCGGTGGTCGCGGTCTGTCGGGTACGGGCCCGAAAGCCGGCGGACCGCATTATCTGCCGCGATTCGGCACGGAGTTCACGGTCAGTAACAATATTTCGGCGGTTGGCGGCAATGCCAGCCTGCTATCGCTCGAGTCGGACTGATCATGGCCGTCATCAGTATTTTCGACATTTTCAAGATCGGTATCGGGCCGTCCAGTTCGCACACGGTTGGACCGATGCAAGCGGCACGAGCCTTTGCGCTGCAGCTCGAGCCCGTTAAGGACCAGGTCCGGAAGATCGAGGTAACGCTGTACGGGTCGCTGGCCTACACGGGCAAAGGTCACGGAACCGATTCCGCTGTCGTGCTCGGTCTAATGGGCCTGCAACCCGCAACGATCGATCCGGATGCGGTCGAGACGTTGCTTCGAGCCGTGCACAAGAACAAGACGCTAAGCGTGTCGGGTATTGGCGAAATTTCTTTCGACCCGGAATCTGACTTGCGATTCGAGCTGGGCGAGGAACTCCCACGGCACACGAACGGTATGCGTTTCATCGCGCGCTCGGAGTCGGGCAGCGTGCTTGCAGACGAAAAGTACTACTCGCTCGGCGGCGGCTTTATCGCACGCAACGACGAACCTGAGCCACGTGCGCAGGAAGGTGAGCCGCCACATCCTTTCGACACGGCCAAGTCCTTGCTGCAGGTAGCGGCAGACAAAGATCTGTCGATTGCCGAGCTTATTTATCAAAACGAACGGCACTGGCGCGATGCGGATGAAATCGAACGGCGCATGGTGGCTATCTGGGATGCGATGCGCTCGTGCATCGAGCGCGGGCTTAGTACTGACGGGGTGCTGCCCGGGAGTATGTCTGTTCTCAGGCGCGCGCCGAAGATTCGGCGTGACCTGTCGGCGCGCGCCGAGCCGAGCGCGCTGGATACGATGGACTGGGTCAATGCCTTCGCAATCGCCGTCAACGAAGAGAATGCTGCTGGTGGCCGCGTCGTAACGTCCCCGACCAACGGCGCGGCCGGCATAATTCCGGCCGTTATGATGTACTACATGCGTTTCGTTCCGGAAGCATCGTTTGAAGGCATTCGCACGTTTCTGTTGACCGCTGGCGCGATCGGCATTCTATACAAAATCAACGCCTCAATCTCGGGCGCCGAGATGGGTTGCCAGGGCGAGGTCGGCGTTGCGTGCTCGATGGCGGCCGGTGGCCTTGCCGCTGCGTTCGGCGGTTCGAACGATCACATCGAGGAAGCCGCCGAGATCGGTATGGAACACAATCTTGGTCTGACGTGCGACCCGATTGGCGGGCTCGTCCAAATACCGTGCATTGAGAGAAACGCGATGGGCGCGGTCAAGGCGATCAATGCGGCCAGGCTGGCGATGCACGGTGATGGCACGCATAAAGTGACGCTGGACCAGGTGATCGAGACCATGCGCCAGACCGGCCTCGATATGTCGTCGCGCTACAAAGAGACGTCGACAGGGGGCCTCGCAGTCAACGTGCCGGAATGTTGAGGCAGTCTACGGCCGATTGCGGCCCAGTCGATCGTGCGCCTCGACCCATTCTTCTGATGCGATTGCGCCGCCAAGCGACAGCTCACCGCAGAGAACGGTTGCCGCGACAATTTCGGCTAATTTCGACACATTGCCGGGGCCATAACAGCCGAGCAATTCGAGGCACTCGCGCTGCGTGGTGAGCCCGGTGCCGCCCCCATACGTTGCGACAATCAGTGACGGGATCGTGATTGAATAGTAATAGTCACCGTCTGGCATGAGTTCCGCATAGACGGCGGCGGCCGACGATTCTACGACATTGGCGACATCCTGGCCGGTCGCGATAAACATCGCGGTAATCGCGTTCGGTGAATGGGCGCCATTGTTGTTGACACCTGACAGCATGCTGGCCAGGTTGATGATTTGCCGGCCCCGATAATACTTCTGTACATCGCTGCGCATGATCTGCTGCATCAGTTTACCCGGAATGACTGCCTCCGCCGTAACGTGCTTGCCGCGAGTGTGCAGCAGGTTAATCTGCGACGCCTTTTTGTCCGTCGCGAAATTCGATTCGAGGTAGTAGTGCCGGACCTTCGGATGGACGTCACGGATCCAGTCGCAGGCGACTTTAGTGGCTTTGCTGACCATGTTCATGCCAGCGGCATCTCCGGTGGTAAAATTGAAACGCAGGAACAGGAAACGGCTGGCAGCATACTGCTCGATATTGATCAGCTTACCGAATCGGGTCGAGGATTCCGCGTGCTCTTTGATCGCGTCGAAGTTTCCAGTGATCCACTTGCCGAATTCACGCGCCTCACGCGCGTCATCGAAAACAAACACCGGCGCGCGTTGCATCGCATCGTCACTAACCGTCGTGGCGACACCGCCGGCTGCATAAAGCAACTTCATGCCGCGGTTATAACTTGCCACGAGTGTGCCCTCGGACGTCGCAAGTGGTACATAAAACTCGCCCTTGGCGTGTTCGCCGTTGATCAGTAATGGGCCGGCCACGCCGAGTGGAACTTGTGCAACGCCGATAAAGTTCTCAATATTTCCGGGCAACATGGAAATGTCGATCGAATAGCGACTGACGTTATCGAGAACGGCGCCGGTCTGTTCCTTCAGGAAGTCCCGGCGCGTTGCGGCCATCGCGTCAGTGTAGTCGTTGGTCTTGGAACGGGGAACGGATCGGGACATTTGAGAACTCCTGTCATCGTTGAGCTGGTTTTTTCTTTGCCTGTGGCCGTTTTTGCTCGGGCACAAGCCCCATCGCAGTTTCGAGTTCATCGAGTGCCAAGCGCAGATTCGCTGCAATAGGTTCGAGATCCGGGATCGCGCTGTGGCCAGCGACGATGCCGGCGTGCAAAGTGTCTTTGTAAGTATATATTGTGATGTTCAATGCGAGCCCTGGCGCGATCGTCGAAATGGGGTACAGCGCCAGGAGCGGCGCACCGCAAAGATAGAGCTGCTTTTTCGGGCCGATTAGGTTCGATATCACGACATTACCAAGCGGCGGCATGATGCTGCTCGCGCCGATGCTCTCAGCAAGCTGCGCAACGCTCTGCATCAACACGGTATAGGCTTCCGCAGTCTCCGGCGTCATCGCAGAAAATTCGTGTTTCACATCGGTGGCGTGGGCATGAATTTCCTGAAGTCGACGCACAGGATTGGATTCTTTCGATCCAAGTTCAAGAATCGCGATCGTTATCTGGTTGCCCTGTTCGACGTCGGGGCGTCTAAGCGAAACCGGCATCTGTGCTACGAGAGGCGCATCCGGTGCGCCTCCATGATCGTCCAAGTAGCGAGTCAGTGCCCGGTCGCAGAGCTCGAGCAAAACGTCGTTCACGGTCACGGCGGCGTGCCGCGCAATGCTTTGGACGCGATCGAGTGGCAGATCAACGACGGCGATGCTCCGCCTGCGGGTCAGCGGGGTGTTGAACGCCGTGCGGGGCGCCGTAAATGGCACCGGCAGCTCGTCGCCGCCCAGATGCAGCATTCGCAAACCGTGTTTCAGGCCGAGTTTCGCCAGTGCAGGTAACACCAGAGCGGCCCTGCCGGCGCTCTTTGCCGTACCAAACAGGTCGCTCATCAGGTGCTCGCGAACCTTGTGATGCTCAGCACGGTCGACTCCCCAGAACGTGCCAATTCCGCGCTTGCTGCGCTTCTCACTGAGCGCACTCATAGTGCGCTGCGAGAGGCTGATGCCATCCATGTACGCGTGATGGACCTTGAAATAGATCGCGAAACGGCGCTCCTCGACATGCTCGAAAATGTACAGCTGCCATAAGGGACCAGATCGGTCGAGGCCGTCGGCATGCAATACCTCAATTCGCTCGAGCAACGCCGCCATGGTGTGTGGTTTCGGCACCGATTCGTGAATAATGTGGTCGTCGAGACTAAGGTCAGTATCCTCAATCCACTGCGGCATGCCGGTCATCTGCGACTTGAGCTTCTGATTGAACGGGGAGTTCGGCTTGACGTCTTTTATTTTCTGCACAAGCCGGGCGACGAAATCGTCGGTCGCACGCTGCGGCAGTTCGAAGATTTGTAGTCCTGCCACATGCTTGGGGCTGGCTTCGCTCTCAAACGCGAGAAACGCATAGTCAAGAATAGGAACGTCGGTCATGGCCTCGCACCGCCACAATTTCCACGCGGCATGAGTTCTCCGGATAATCGGACAAACTATACGCTACGGCAAAGACTGGACGGCGCGCATCGTGTGCCACCGGGAATTGCTAAGTAATTATCCCAATTGACAAAAAATTGCCAACCGGCACGCACGATTCCTCGCCACCGATCGATCATTTCAGCACCGCCAGAGCTAGGTTAGAGGTGTCCGCTGTAGACGCCAAAGCAGACATTGACGACGAAGGACACCGACCGCAACCCGCTCCCGGTGGAGATCATCCATCCGATGGATCTATTCCTTACCTATCAGCTTGCAGCCGCGATAGCCGCCTGTACCTGTTCCTCGGTACCGTCAACTGCCTGATTGATGCAGCGGCTAATCTCGCGATTGTCCGATCGGTCAAACGGGAACATTTCAGAGAGCTGTTGGCAGGAGTCTTTCGCGGTGGTCTCAATGCGTGTTTTGAGCTCGGTTACATCCGCGTACTTGCTAAGATCAAGATCGGCATAGCTTACGCGCCGCCTGAGTTCGATGACTTCGATCTTGGCGCCGATGTTGGTTTGCCCGGCTTGACGGCGCACCATTGGCGCTTCAACCACGATCTTCTCAATATCTTCGGCGGCCTGCTGAGCAATGGCCGGATCGGTTTTGATGACAAGCCCGGTCGCCGCGAGAGCTAGCAAGCCCGCTGATACAAACGAAAATGTCAGTCTTGGATTCACATTTGGCTCCTTTATGCGCAAAGCACCCATATCTAATATATTGGGACAAATTGTGAGTCCACCACTCGGAAGGACTACTTATTGCGGGGACGCGGCAGCGCCCATCGCGTCACGAACAACGTGCATTTCGACAGCCATTGTCCGCTCCTGGCCATTAGCAGACGCCTAAATCAGGCCGTTTCGGTCAATCTGAACATCCGCACCTGGGCTAAAGGTCCGCGGGTGACCCGCAGCGGTCATTGCCTGCTACGTGTATCCCCGAATTGACGGATAGCCGCTATAAGGGAAAAATAGGTACATGAAGGCAGTCATGTTGTTCACGGGAAGCGGTCCAGTCGTCATTCTCACGTCGCACGATTCCGTGACCGCCCCCGCATTGCTTGGGAAACTGAAAGCGAAGGGTATCGAACGTTTTTTTGCCTATGATTTGCCGCTGGACATCGCGAAAGAGCGTTATGGTGGCCACTTTCAAATGGTCCTCAACGATTTGCACGAAACCGACGATCTTCGCGTCCTCGACTACAATGGAGAACGCGCGTTCGCGCTGTTCCGACTAGATGAACTGGGCACTCCGATCATCTACGATCCGAGTTCTGAAGTTATTTGATTAAGGCAACTGCGTCGTTCACGTTCACCACTCGGTAGGCCGTGCCCGACAACGACAAACTCGGAGCGACTCTATTTCACCGAGCTTGATCGGCAGCGAAAATATCGGGACAACCTTGTGAGAGCCCTGAAGCCAGGCGGCTACATGATCATCGGTACTTTTGGTACAGAAGCGCCGCTCAAGTGCCAATGATTGGCCTGAGGTTTCGATGATTGTCTGTGCCCGAAGACCGGTCACCGACCGGGTTGTCCCGGTTAGCGAAAGCGTGCTGCTAATGCTGCTTTTTGGGGTAGTCGTACACGACCAACTCGGTTTTCGGTCGGTCGTAAAGCAACCAGTCGTCGCAGTCGATGTTCACTGAGATAAAGCTTGCCGTCGGCAGATTGCTCGTGACGCCCGGCACCAGGTAATTCGCGAAGTCCGTCATGCCAGGATTGTGGCCGAACAGCATCAGGTTATTGAAGCCCAGGTCCTGAGTCGCGACGGCGTCCAGGAGGTTGTCGAGCGACGCGAGATAGAGACCGTCTTCGCGCTGCAGAAACTCGATCGGATAATTTAATGCTTTCGCAAAGATCTTTGCGGTGGTCCACGCGCGCACTGCCGGGCTGCTAATGATCTGAGACGGTCGCAGTCCGGCGGCGGCCGCTCGCTTGCCCATAAGCGGCGCATCGCGTTCGCCGCGCTTGTTGAGCGGTCGCTCGCGGTCGCTGAGACCGCTGTCTGTCCAGCTGGATTTAGCGTGGCGAACCAGAGTCAAGGTCTTCATAAAATAGAAATGTAAACCCGCAAGGTATCGCAGTCTACATGAGTCCCGTTTGCAGCCGTGCTTCGTCCGACATCATGCCCTGATTCCAGGGCGGGTCGAACACGAGTTGCACGCGAACATCGGAGACCGTTGGGATGATCGCGACTTTCTCTCGTGCGTCCTGCACAAGAATCTCGCCCATACCGCAACCGGGCGCAGTCAGGGTCATGTCGATCTCGACTGATCGATCGCCATTGCCAAGTGGCTTGACGTCGCACCGGTAGATCAGTCCTAGGTCGACGATATTGACCGGTATCTCCGGGTCATAGCAAGTCTTCAGCTGCTCCCAGATCACCGCCTCGATATCGGCATCGGACGCATTTTCTGGAATTTCCGGCGGTGGCACCGGCTCTTTACCAAGCGCATCCGCATCGATGCCCGCCACGCGAAACAAATTGCCCTCGACATAAACGGTGAAGCTGCCGCCGAGGGCCTGGGTGATGAATCCGCTCGTACCTTCGCGCAGCAGCAATTCTTCACCGGCAGGGATGATGACGGCTTTGATATCGCGTGTCAGCGAGAAGGGTTCGTTAGTGTGGCCAAACATTCTCGCTCACTCCGTTGAGACCGGCGCAGATTCGCCGTGTATTGCTGAATTCAAGGCATGCCAGGCGAGCGTCGCGCACTTTACGCGCGACGGGAATTCCCGGACACCATCCAAAGCGCGGATTTTGTCCAGCTCGGGCGGCGTCGCGTCATCGCTTCCCGCTTGCCGGCCTGTCAGGCGCGCCGTGACAGTTGCGAAGAACTCGAGTGCCTGTGGTACCGGCAAGCCGATTATCATGTCAGTCAACAGGGACGCAGAGGCAACCGAGATGGCGCATCCGGAGCCCTCGAAACTGGCATCTTCGATGTTGTCGTCGTCGAGACGCATGTACAGCCGCAACTTGTCACCGCATAGGGGATTGATCCCCTCAGCTGTATGCGTTGCACCGTCAAGTTTGCCGAAATGGCGTGGGCTACGCGCGTGGTCGAGGATCAGTTCGCGGTACAGATCCCGTAACTCATCGACGTCGTGCAAAGTCACGGCACTCATGTGAATATCCGCCGCGCGTTGCTTATAGCATCGACCAGTCGATCGACGTCATCAGCGTTGTTGTACAGTGCCAGCGACGCACGGGCGGTGCCGGGGACGCCGAAGAAATCCATTACAGGCATGGCGCAATGGTGACCCGTACGTATCGCCACGCCCTGATGATCGAGGATCGTGCCGAGGTCGTGCGGGTGGATGTCGTCGACCAGGAAGGACTGCACGCTGGCTTTCTCCGCAGCGGTGCCGATCAGTCGAATGCCGTCGATCTCGCCGAGCTTCTGCATCATGTAGTCGAGCAGCTGTCGTTCGTGCTGTGCGATGCGTGCCATGCCGACTGACTGTAGATAGTCTGCGGCGGCACCAAAACCGACGACGCCCGAAATATTGGGCGTGCCGGCCTCGAATTTATATGGCAGGTCGTTGTAGGTCGTGCCGTCGAACGACACTTCGAGGATCATGTCGCCACCGCCCTGATACGGTGGCATGGCATCCAGCAGTGCCTCGCGGCCGAATAGCACGCCGACGCCTGTCGGGCCGAACATCTTGTGTCCGGAAAAAGCGTAGAAATCGCAGTCAAGATCCTGGACGTCGATCTGCATGTGCGGAACGCCTTGTGCCCCGTCGATGAGCACCGCTATGCCTCGCGACTTCGCTTTGGCGATGATGTCTTTCACCGGGAGTACCGTACCAAGCGCGTTCGACACATGCGCAATCGCAATCAGACATACGTCATCAGTCAGAAGTTTATCGAACGCATCGATGATCAGCTCGCCTTTGTCGTTGATAGGTGCAACGATGAGTTCGGCGCCGGTCTGCTCGCACACGAGCTGCCAGGGTACGATGTTCGAATGATGCTCGAGGTGGCTAATCAGAATCTTGTCACCAGGCGCGAGTCGGGGCCGGCAATAACTCTGCGCAACGAGATTGATCGATTCGGTCGTACCGCTCGTCAATACGATTTCGCTGCGGCTCCCCGCATTGATGAAAGACTGGATCTTGTCGCGGGCCCCTTCGTAGGCGTCGGTGGCGCGGTAGCTTAGTGTGTGCACGCCACGATGTACGTTGGCATGGTCGTGCCGCTGGTAATGGGCGACCGTGTCGATAACCGTAGACGGTTGCTGGGCCGAAGCGGCGTTGTCCAGGTAAACCAGCGGATGCGCATTGACGTCCTGGTGCAGTGCCGGGAAGTCCGGGCGGCATTCGGTGTCCAGCGGCACGTTGCTTACCTGGAGTTGCGTCATGCGCCGGCTCCCTGCAGCAGATTCGCGAGCCTGTCAGCAATTCTGTCGGCAAGCGTGTCGTGCATCGAAGCAATCGGGGATTTGCTGACAATAGCCTGAGCAAAAGCACGCGTCAGTACTTGTTTCGCTTCGTGCTCGCTCAGGCCGCGGGTGCGCAGGTAAAAAAGTGCGGTTTCATCCAATTCGCCGACCGTCGTCCCGTGACTGCACTTGACGTCGTCGGCGTAGATCTCCAGTTCGGGCTTCGCATCGACTTCGGCTTTGTCCGAGAGCAACAGATTGTGATTGGTTTGTGAGGCATCCGTCCCATCGGCACCTTCATAAACGATTGCCTTGCCATTCCAGACGCCGCGGGCACTGCCCGCCACGATGCCACGATATTCCTGAGTAGACGTGGCGGGACCGACCCGATGGTCCGCGCGCGTGTGGTTATCGATGTGCTGCTGATCACCGGCAAGATAGAGACCGTTGAACTCCACCTGGGCGCCGGGTCGCGCGATGTCGACGTGAAGGTCATTACGAATGAACTTGCCGCCCAGGTCGAATGCGCAGTGCCTGAACCTGCTGTCGCGTCCGCTAACGACCGACAGGCGACCAGTCTGGCTGTGGTTGCCAGCCCGATTCTGGATGCGGACGCAATCGGCGCGTGAGTTGTCACCGAGTCTGAGCGTTGTGACGGTGTTGGCATAATGGTCCGCCGCGCCTGACGAGACGTGATACTCGACAAAGCTTGCCGCACTATTGGCCTCCAGCTCGATTTCGATGCGTGCCTGAGACATGCCCGGCGAGGTTGCGGCATGGTCGATGAGCAGAATGCCGACAGGCCGGCTCGGCGTGGCTCCGCCCGCAATATGAATGCGCAGTCCGTCCTGCAGCAACGCCGCATTAAGATCGCTCAGCGGCATTCCAAATTGCAATTCGCCGCCATGCTCGCTGAGCCGGGTGACGCTGATGCCGGGTTGTTCAAAATCGGTAGCGAAGCGATTGTCGATCGCACCGTCGCAAATGACGAGCCAGTCGGCGTCGATAGAGCGACAAACCTGTTCAACCATCTTCTCGCGTTCGTGAGACGGTGCAGTTTCGCGTTCGCGCTGCAGCCAGCGATTGCTGATGTCGATGACAGGCGCCAGATCGGTGTACTTCCAGTCTTCGTTGCGCGTGGTTGGCAGACCGTGTTCGGCAAGATGCGCCAGCGCCGCGCGACGAGACGATGCAAGACGATCGTCGGGCAGTCTCTCGACGGCGTCCCGGAGCGCTTCGAATGAGAGGGCGGCAGGTTTCATCCGTTGGCAGCCTCGCGCACCCAGTCGTAGCCTTTCTCTTCGAGCTGCAACGCCAGTGTTTTGTCGCCCGAACGTGCAATCTTGCCCTGAGACAGAACATGCACACGATCCGGCTCAACATAGCCGAGCAGTCGCTGATAGTGCGTCACCAGCACGATCGCCCTGTCCGGGGAGCGCAGCGCGTTAACGCCTTTGGCAACGGCACGTAACGCGTCGATATCCAGGCCGGAATCGGTCTCGTCAAGGATCGCGAGTTTCGGCTCGAGCATCGCCATCTGCAGAATCTCATTACGCTTCTTTTCACCGCCTGAGAACCCCTCGTTGACACCGCGATTCAGTAACTTCGGGTCCATGTCGAGCAGGGCCATCTTCTCCTTGGCGAGTTTCAGGAACTCGAAAGCATCGATTTCGGGTAGTCCCTGGTGCTTGCGCTTTGCATTGACTGCAGCTTTTAGCAGGTAGGCATTGTTGACGCCCGGTATCTCTACCGGGTACTGGAAGCCAAGGAATATTCCTTCACGCGCTCGTTCTTCGGGCTCCAGATCGAGGAGGTTTTTTCCCATATAGGTCACGGTGCCTGCTAAGACTTCGTAGTCCGCATGGCCGGCGATAACCTGCGCAAGCGTGCTCTTGCCGGAGCCGTTCGGACCCATAATGGCGTGAATTTCGCCGGCGCCGACATTAAGTGACAGGCCGCGGAGAATTTCGGTGCCGCCTATCGAAGCTTTGAGGTTCTTGATTTCGAGCATTGCTAATCCCAGAGTTGCGCCTTAGCCGACAGCGCCTTCGAGGCTGACGTTTAGCAGGGCCTGCGCCTCAACCGCGAATTCCATCGGTAGTTCCTTGAAGACTTCCTTGCAGAAGCCGTTGACAATCATATTGACGGCATCTTCTTCCGAGAGGCCCCGTTGACGGCAGTAAAAAAGCTGGTTCGCCGATATCTTTGACGTCGTCGCTTCGTGTTCCACTTTCGCGCCAGGATTCCTGATTTCCATGTACGGAAACGTGTGCGCGCCACATTTCTTGCCGATAAGCAGTGAATCGCACTGCGTGTGATTACGCGCGCCATCGGCCTGCGGCATGACGCGCACCAGGCCGCGGTAGGCGTTCTGCGCGTGGCCGGCGGATATGCCTTTCGAGACGATCGTGCTGCTCGTATTGCGGCCGATATGAATCATCTTCGTGCCCGTATCGGCTTGTTGATAATTATTGGCAACGGCGACCGAATAGAATTCGCCGACCGAATTGTCGCCACGCAGGATGCAGCTCGGGTACTTCCAGGTGATTGCGGATCCTGTCTCTACCTGAGTCCAGGAAATTTTCGAGTTGGCCCCGCGGCAGTCGCCGCGCTTCGTGACGAAATTGTAAATACCACCTTTGCCGTTTTCGTCGCCCGGGTACCAGTTTTGTACCGTCGAGTACTTGATCTCAGCATTGTCGAGCGCGACAAGTTCGACGACCGCAGCATGCAGCTGGTTTTCATCGCGCATCGGTGCGGTACAGCCCTCGAGATAGCTGACATAGCTGCCTTCGTCGGCGATGATCAGAGTGCGTTCGAACTGCCCCGTGTTGGCCGCATTGATCCGGAAGTAGGTCGACAACTCCATCGGGCAACGGACGCCTTTGGGCACATAGACGAAAGAGCCATCGCTGAATACCGCTGAATTCAGCGCCGCATAGAAGTTGTCACGCTGCGGTACCACAGTGCCGAGGTACTTCTTGACCAGCTCCGGATGATTCTCCACGGCCTCGGAGAACGGGCAGAAGATGATGCCCGCTTCGGATAGCTTCTCTTTGAACGTCGTGGCAACCGAGACGCTGTCGAACACGGCATCGACGGCAACGCCGGCGAGCCTTGCACGCTCGTGCAATGGGATGCCGAGTTTGTCGTACGTTTCGAGAAGTTTCGGGTCTACTTCGTCGAGACTCTTGGGACGGTCATCGTCTGACATTGGCGCGGAGAAATACGAGATCGCCTCGAAGTCGATAGGCGGGTAGTGCACGTGTGCCCAGGCCGGCTCCTGCATATCGCGCCACTGCCGATAAGCGCGCAGCCGCCATTCGAGCATGAACTCGGGTTCATTCTTACGCGCCGAGATCGCACGGACCACGTCTTCGTCGAGACCGGGCGGCATCGTGTCAGCAGCGATGTCAGTAACAAAGCCGTGTTCGTAACGCCGGCTGACGAGGCTTTCAATATTGTCGGGATCGGGTGCCATGCTTCAGTTCTTCTTTTCTACAGTTACGGGCATGCCGGCGAAGCGGAAACTCGGCACCGGGCTGTTCGCGCGCAGCAGATCAATCAGACTGACTTCCTCGAGCGCGCGCCGAATAGCGACATTGATGCGCTGCCAGGAAGAGCCCACATTGCACACGCTCTCGTAGTCGCATCGGCTGTCGGAGGCGCTGCATTCAGTAATCGAAACGGGGCCTTCCAGTGCATCGATGACATCGGCCGCGCTGATCTCCCGTGGCCCACGAGCCAGTCGATAGCCGCCGTTGGCGCCACGTGTCGACGTCACGAGGTCTGCGCGCGCCAGCGATTTGAGCAATTTCGAGACCGTCGGCACCCCAATTCCGGTCGCCGCCGCAACGTCGGTGGCGCTGCACACGGCGGCAGGATCGCCGGCCAGATGGGCGAGTACCACGGTTCCGTAGTCTGTCAATTTGCTGATCCTGAGCACGCTGTTCTCCACCTCGGGAGCAATAAAGGACTATTTTAGTCCTATTTAGTTCCGCAGGCTATAGGAGCAGCTGTTTTTTGCTATGCTACGCGCGCCCCGGGGGGACCGCCTCGGCCCATTGCGTAACCGGAGTCGAACGCTGCCTGACAATCTCATTGAAGTTCGCGACGTAGACTTTTCGCGTGGCGATCGTCCGATATTCAGCAACCTGAATCTGACGATCGAACGCGGCGATGTGACTGCGATCATGGGCCCGTCCGGGACCGGCAAGACCACGCTGCTGCAGCTCATTACGCGGCAGTTGTCGCCGGACCGCGGCCAGATCATCGTCGATGGCGTCGACATTGCCACGTTGAGCCAGTCGGAGTTGTACGAGCTGCGAAAGCGATTCGGCGTGCTGTTTCAGCACGGCGCGCTGCTCACCGATATGAGCGTATTCGAGAACGTCGCGTTTCCCATTCGCGAGCATACGCGCCTGCCGAACAGCCTGGTTCGTCAGGTTGTGCTCACGAAATTGCACGCCGTGGGTTTACGCGGGGCCGCCGACCTCATGCCGGCACAATTATCCGGCGGCATGGCGAGGCGCGTCGCGTTGGCGCGTGCGATCGCCATGGATCCGGACATTTTGCTTTATGACGAACCTTTCGTCGGGCTCGATCCGATTTCAATGGGCGTAATCGTCAAGCTCGTCGGTGAGATCAGCGATGCGCTGGACATAACCAGCATTGTCGTCAGTCACGACGTTCACGACGTTTCAGCCGTAGCCGATTACTGCTACGTGATTGCCGATGGCGACGTGGCGGCGGCAGGTACACCGGCAGAGCTTAAAGCTGCGTCGTCGGAGCTCGTGAACCAGTTTATGCATGGACTGCCGGACGGCCCGGTCGGGTTTCACTACGATGCGCCGGACTATCACGAGCAGCTGCTCGGCAAGCGATCGGAGCGGGCCTGATGTTCAGGGATATCTACGTCACCTTTTATCAGTTCCTGAGCACGTTCGGCGCGATGTGCCTGTTCTTTTTGCGCCTCTTGCAGCATACGCCGGGAGTACTGGTCAAACGCTTCGGCCTGGTGTCGTACCAGATCTACAACGCAGGCGCGTTGTCGATCGTGATCATCATGGTCAGCGGCTTGTTTGTCGGCGGGGTGCTGGGCCTGCAGGCGTATTCGAACCTCGAACGATTCAATGCCGAGGACACAACCGGAATTTTTGCCGGGTTTGCACTGATCAAGGAAATCGGCCCGGTCATAACGGCATTGCTTTTCGCCGGTCGCGCGGGCACCGCGCTTGCGTCAGAAATCGGGCTGATGAAGGCGACCGATCAGCTGTCCGCGATGGAGATGATGGCCATCAACCCGCTCAGCTACGTGGCCGTGCCGAGGTTTCTCGGCGGCGTGATTTCCATGCCGCTGCTCACTGCAGTCTTCACGACAGTAGGCTTGCTTGGCGCCCATCTTGTCGCTGTCGAGCTACTGGGAGTCGACGTCGGTGCGTATTGGCAGCAGCTGCAAAGCGCGCTGGATATGGAAGATGTCCGCGAAGGCATCATAAAAAGCGTCGTATTCGGCGTTGTCGCGAGCTTGCTCGCCGTTTGGGAAGGTTATAATTCAATACCGACAGCGGAGGGGGTTGGCAGAGCCACGACGCGCACCGTCGTAATAACGGCAATCGCGGTATTGGTTTTCGATTTCATGATCACTGCATGGATTCTCTGAGGAAAGACGATGCAACAAACACGCACGATGGAACTAGGCACCGGTCTTTTTGCGTTATTGGGCATCGCTGCGCTTTTCTTTCTGACGACGCAGACGACGGGCAATAAGGACTTCGACGCAGATGAGACCTTCACGGTCGAGGCGCGCTTCGACAACGTTGGCAGTCTCAAGCCACGCGCGCCGGTATCGATATCTGGTGTCACCATAGGTCGCGTGACCAACATAGTTTTCGATAAAGAGTCTCTCGAGGCCGTTGTGACATTCGTCATCGACAGTCAGTACGACCAGATTCCCGACGACTCTGATGCAAGTATCCTGACCGCGGGACTGCTTGGCAGCCAGTACGTGGGCTTGCAGGCGGGTGGATCGGAATTTTATCTGGAGGACGGTAGTGAGATCCTGTTCACGCAATCGGCCGTCGTACTTGAGAATATAATCGGCAAGTTCCTGATCGGCGGATCGGGTGATGATGAAGAAACCGAGTAGGATCGTAAGAGAATGAAGCTATGCACCGACTCTTGATCACAGCAATTTTCGCGTGTTTCGTGGTGGCCATGCCTGACGCAAGAGCGGCGGCTGCCCCGAGCGACGTAATTCGGGAGGCCGTCGATCTCCTGACGGAAGGGCTCGATGGGCGGAAGGAGGAGCTGGCCGCCGACAAGGAGGCGCTGTACGCATTCATCGACGGTATTTTGATGCCCCGATTCGATCGTCAATTTGCGGCTGGTGCGGTGCTGGGCAAGCACTGGCGGACAGCAAGTGATGCGCAGAAAGAACGCTTTGTTGCAGCGTTCTACACCGCGCTTCTGCACCGCTACGCCGACGGTATCCTCGAGTTCGATACGGATCGCGTAGAGATTCTGCCGTACAAAGGCGATGCAGATAAACGGACCACCGTCGTCAAGACGCGCGTGCGGCTCGACGACGGCACAAAGATTCCTGTCCACTACACGCTGGTCAACCGGGAAGACCGATGGCGTATGTTCGACGTCAAAATCGAGGGTGTGTCATACGTTCGTAACTACAGAGCGGAGTTCGAATCCGAGATTCGCAGTTCAAGCCTGGAAAGCGTGATACGACGTCTGGAGAACGATGCCGGCATCGCTGCAGATGAGTAGTTTCGAACTCAAAGAAGTCGGAACCGGGCGTTTCGAACTGGTCGGCGAGATGTCGTTTGATACAGCCGACAAGATCCTGGAATCGAGTCGACGCTTATTCGGCAATTACGCCGGGCTGGAGGTTGATTTGTCGCAGGTGAGTAAAGCTGACTCTGCCGGCCTCGCGCTGTTGCTTGAGTGGAAAGCGCAAGCAAATCAGAAAGCCGGTGCCATCAATTTCCTGGGTATGCCCGATAGCCTTGTCGCAATCGCGCGAACGACCGAAGTCAGCGATATGATCTGATTCGGCTCGTTCTACTCGCCTTCTTCGAAAAACTCGTCGAACAGTTCATCTTCATATTGCTCGCCATTACTCGGCGGATCGCCATCGTAAATTCGGAACGTGCGGTTTTGCCGGAATGCCTCGCGAACCGCTACATAGGGGTCCTGAGAGTCTTCGAGGATCGAGTCAGCCGACAGTAACCGATACCTGAGGTCGATTACGCGGAGTGCCCAGACCTTGCTACGTACCGACGAGTTGTCGTAGTACGTCCAAATATCGGAATAGTAGTCGACGGGCAGCGCCGCAACGTCCGACGCCATGTTCGGACCCCAGATAGGCAATACAAGGTAGGGACCGTCAGGCACGCCCCACACGGATAGAGTCTCCGCGAAGTTTTCATCGTAGCGCTCCAGGCCGCCAGCGCCGGCGATGTCGATAAAGCCACCAAGACCGAGCGTACTGTTAAAAATGAAACGGCCGAGTTCGCTGAAACCGCGTTTCGGTTTTCCCTGCAGGAAGTTATTCAGCGACGATCTCGGCGTGGTCAGATTGCTGAAGAAATTGGTAATTCCACGACGCACAGGCGACGGAACAACTTTCCTGTAGCCGCGTGCCAGCGGCCGCAGAGCAACTTTATCAACCACCGTGTTGAAGCTATGGATCTTGCGGTTCAGCGGCTCCAGCGGGTCGTACGCGACATAGGGTGAATCTTCGTCAGATGCGTCTGTGGTTGCGCAACCGGACAACGGGTTCGCGCCGAGCAGGATCAACATGAGTAGCAGAAAATGCCGCAAGGGCACGAAACCCGCTCGCGCTGCGTGGATCATCAGCTGCCGGATCTCGCAGAGACGCTCACCGGGCGGCTCCTCTGCAACTGGATGAGCTGTTCTTCGGTCATGAATTCGCGAATGAAGTCGATTCGAGCTTCAAAGCGAATGCGTTGAATCTCCTGGAGTTCTGGCAACGTCAGTGCCTGGCGCAGGAAATTAACGCCGCCGATCAAGTCGCCAGTCATCAGTCGATACTCCGACAGGTAGTAAAGGGCTTCTGCTTCGTCGCCAGCCTCGCTTGCCGCACGGGCAATTAGACGCACCTGCTCTGGGGTTGGCGGAACATTATTCATCAGGTCAAGCAGCATCGTGTGTGCCTGCTCCGCCTTGCCGAGCTGCAGCAGCATTTCACCATAGTGAATTACGAGCGGCACGTTGCGCGGGAATAGCTCGATCGCCTGGTCAAATATCGCCTGTCCCGACGCATATTGTTCGAGCGCGAGCTGCGTTTGCCCGAGTCCGATGTAATAGGCAATAACGGTCTGGTCGCCCTCGGCCAGGTCATCGAATATCCGGCTTGCCTCGAGATGCCGGTCGGCGCGCTGGTACGCCACTGCACGACCGTAGCGTTCGATGTCGGTTTGGTTCGCGTAGTCACGACGCTCGAAGTACTCGACAGCCTGTTCCGGGGTCTGGAAGGCAGCGACACGCAGACGTGCCTGGGCTATGCCATAGTTCTTAGAATCAGCGCTTTTCGATCGGAGATACTCACGAGCGCGGCTCCGAGCCTCGGCGATTCGAGCGGTCGTGACCGGGTGCGTACGCAGGAACTCCGGCATGCGTGTATCTGGTGCGCCGAGCTGCTGCCGCGACATAACTTCGAAGAACGAAGCCATGCCCTGCGGGTCGAAACCGGCTTCGGCCAATGCGAGGATACCGATCCTGTCGGCTTCGTATTCGTTGCTCCGCGTGAAATTGATCTGCTGCTGTGCCGCGGTGCCTTGAGCGATCGCTATGGCACCCTGCACAGCATCGGCATCGCCGCCGGCAGCGCCAAGAATCACCGCGCCGAGCATCAGCGCTGTGGTCAGAATGCTTTGGCGTTGGTTGGCATGCACCGCGCGCGCAATGTGACGTTGTGTGACGTGTGCAATTTCATGCGCGAGCACGCCCGCCAGCTCGTCCTCGTTCCGCGTCGCATCAATTAGACCCGTATGCACGCCGATGTAGCCACCCGGCAGTGCGAACGCGTTGATGCGAGGGTCGTCGACTACGAAAAACGTAAAACTATAGTCGCCGTCGTTGGTTTGGGCGGCGATGCGGTGGCCGACATCATTGATATATTCGGTGATTTGCGGATCTTCGACGAGCGCGCCACTGCGGCGAATATCGCGCATGATTGCCCGTCCGATTTGCGCTTCCGTGGTCTTGTTCAGAATCGCATCAGCAGGGCTGCCCATGTCGGGTATCTGAATGTCATCCGCGCCTGCACCGCTCGTAAAGACGACAGCGGTGACGCACAGCAGCAGCAGGGCACGTTTGCAAAAGGCATTGATCAACGGCAAGTACTCAATTGGCTTTGTCACTGGTTTCCGACCGGGGCCGTCAGCGACCGTTCCCTATGATAACGGCTCTCGAGGCTGTGTCGATGACCCGACCCGGCCGGATCCGGGTGTTGTTGACATAAGTCAATAAAAATCAGTCAGTTACCGCTTAGAGAGACTCGACCGCGGCAAGAACTTCGTCGGCGTGTCCCTTGACCTTGACCTTGCGCCACTCCGCTCGCAGTTTGCCGGCAGAGTCGATCAGGAACGTGCTGCGTACAACGCCCATGAATTTCTTGCCATACAACGATTTCTCATGGATGACGTCGAAACTCTTGCACAATTTCTCATCGGGATCGGACAACAGGTCGAACGGGAATCCCAGCTTGGCCTTGAATTTTTCGTGTGAGGCGAGGCTGTCGCGCGACACGCCGAGAATGACTGTATTCCGGCGCCGAAACTTGGCATGCAGATCTTTGAAATCCAGACCTTCCTGCGTGCAGCCGGGTGTGCTGTCTTTCGGATAGAAATAAATGACGACATTCTGGCCGCGCAGGTCTTTGAGTCGAATTTTTTTGTCACCGGTCGCATCGCAGCTGAAGTCGGCGACGACACGATTCATTTCAGGTCCGCTCAACGGGGTCTCCCTTGTACTAATCAGGCTTTGACAGGCTCGAGTATCGCATCAAGATTGAGGCGATCGCACAGTTCGTGGAATTCCTCGCGCAGCTGTGAAATGTGCACGGATGATGGAATGTTGACCGCCATCTGCACCGCAAACATCGGCGCACCGGTATGGGCGGCCGCGTAACTGCGCGTCGCGACATCGGCAATCTCGACGTCGTGCGAGGCGAAGAAATTCGCGAGTCCGAACACGATGCCCTGATGATCGAGGCTGACAGCGTCGACCGCGTACGGCATGCGGTCTTCTTTGATTTGCCGCTCACCGGTCTTGCGGATTGAAAACGTCAGGTTGTCGCCCTCGCCGAGCTTCTCCAGTTCGCGCTCGAGCTTACCCAGCGTGTGCCAGTTTCCTGACACGAGCATCAGCATCGCGAACTCGGCGCCAAGCGTCGTCATGCGGCTTTCCTCGATATTGCCGCCGCAGGCCATGATGACTTTGGTGATGTCCTGGACGACGCCCGTGCGATCTGTACCAATCGCGGATAAAACAATAAGTTGTGACATTTATTTAGAATTCACCTAGGAGTGGTTACGGGTTTCTTGCCAGCACCCGACATGAACAGTAACATCGCCGCCTCAATAATGGCGAGGACAAGCTGTGTTCAAGGGCTCTTTGGTCGCATTGGCAACCCCCTTCGACTCTGATAATCGGGTCGATTACACGTCGCTCAAGGGCCTGATCGACTTTCATGTCAATGAGGGAACAGACGGTCTGGTAATCGCTGGGACGACCGGCGAGGCCGCGACGCTGACCAAGGCCGAACACGTGGAACTGATCGCCAGGGCGGTCGAAATTGTCGACGGTCGCCTGCCAGTAGTTGCCGGCACGGGTTCGAACTCCACGCAGCAGACCATCGACCTGTCTCTCGAGGTCGGTGCGTCGGGCATAGATGCCTACCTGGTCGTTGTGCCGTACTACAACAAGCCCGTCCAGGAAGGCATGGTCCGGCACTTTACAGCCGTCGCTGACGCCGTCGAGAAGCCGCTCATGCTGTACAACGTACCAGGACGCACGGTTGCTGATATGCAGGCCGAGACCGTTGCTCGCCTTGCGGCGCATGAAAACATCTTCGGCATCAAGGAAGCTACCGGCGATATCGGCAGGTTGCGACAGATTCAGGCATTGGTAGATGAGGACTTCATGCTCTACAGCGGCGATGATTTCACGGCCCTGCAGTTTCTCGAGGCAGGAGGCCACGGCATCGTCACGGTGAGCGGCAACGTCGTGCCGGCGGCGATCGCTGGCCTATGCAAGCTGGTCGCCGCAGGGCAGCACGCCGAGGCCAAGTCTCTCGATGACTCGCTGCAGCCGTTGAACGCGGCGCTGTTTGTCGAGTCCAACCCGATACCGGTCAAGTGGGCCCTGAGCCAGATGCGGTTGATGCGGCCCAACCTGCGCTTGCCGCTAACAGAATTCGCGAAGCAGTATCACGGCCAGATGCGCAGGGCGCTGGCTATTGCAGGGGTCAAGCTGGAGAATGCGGCGTGACCCTGACGCGATCGATCTTCCTGATTCTGATCGCGAGCCTCGTGGCGTGCGGCGGCTCGTCAGAGCTGACTTGTGACGAAGGCAGCTACAAAAAAGCCGTGAGGGGCCCGCAAGTCGATACACCAGCGGATCTGGACGGTCTCGATCCACTCAAGGAGATGCCGCTGCCTTCCGCATCGCCAAGAGAGGACCGACCGGAAGGAGCGCCCTGTCTCGATATGCCACCGACGGTTATAGGCAGTTGATAACGCGGCGACGGCACGCATTCAATACAATCTGAGTTCCGGAGAGATGGCTGAGTGGTTTAAGGTGCTCGCCTGGAAAGCGAGTGTGCGGTGATACCGTACCGAGGGTTCGAATCCCTCTCTCTCCGCCAGAAATTAAAATGTAGGGTCTCAAGACCCCTGTGACACGTCAGCTCGAGATTTTTCGATCAGACAAGCAGTTTACGATGTTGCAGGCACATCGCTAATGCGGCCGCAGCTCGCGGGGGAACGATCCCGCGTCCCGAATTTCACGGCTGGTCGAGGATGTGCCGTGACGGCGCCATTGCACAATGTACGTATTGGCAACGGAACTCAGAGGAATAACGTATGGCTCGAAACGAGAATGCGTCGATCGACGTCGCAGAGTGCGTGTCGAGCCTGACTCAGTCGGTCGACAACGCATGAATCGGCACCGAGCCCATTGAAATGGCCGCAGCAGACCGTGACGGGTATCCGCTGCGAAGACGCTCTCGAGGAGAAATAAGCATGGAGCCCTTGCGGACAGAAAAATGCTTGATGGCGGTGCAGGGGCTGATTGCCCTTCTGGTGGTTGCCGGGTGCTCGGTCAACCCGGTTACGGGCCGATCTGAACTCGTGCTCATGTCTACCCAGCAGGAAATGGAGATCGGGCGCCAGGAGGCTGCCAAAGTCAGTACAACCATAGGACTGATCGAGACCGCGCCTATTGTTTCCTATATAGATCAAGTCGGGCAGCGGCTGGCGGTGCAGTCCCCGCGCAAGGAATTTCTATACGAGTTTTATGTGGTCGACATGATCGAGCCAAACGCATTCGCGCTACCCGGCGGTTACATTTACATCTCTCGCGGATTGTTGACCTTGGTGAATAGCGAGGCCGAGCTTGCGAGCGTAATTGGGCATGAGATCGGCCATGTTGCCGCCCGCCATGCAGCGCAGAGGCAGACTCGCGCGACCGGTGTAGGACTTCTGACCGTACTCGGCACCATTCTGGCCGGATCGTCCGGCGGCGAGCCGGCCGCGGAGGCGGCGTCCCAGATCGGCCAGATCGCCAGTGCCGGTCTGATCTCCGCTTATAGTCGTGATCAGGAGCGTGAAGCCGATGCCGTCGGACAGCAACTCGCGGCGCATGCCGGCTACGAGCCGATCGCAATGGCCAGATTCCTCGATACCCTGGAAAAATACACAAAACTACACGGTGGCTCCGGCGCCGTGCCGGATTATTTTGCCTCCCATCCAGCGCTAAGCGAGCGAGTGCAGACTAGCACCGGCCGTGCCGACCAGCTCCGCTCCGCTCCACAAGCGCCGATTGCCGACCGTGCCGGCATGCTTGCGCGATTCAATGACCTCATTGTGGGTGATGATCCTGCGCATGGCGTGTTCAAGAACAAGTTGTTTCTACATCCTGTCTTGAATGTTGCTCTGCAATTTCCCGCTAACTGGCCCACGGTCAATCAACGGACTGTCGTTGCCGGGCAATCATCCGACGGACGGGCGCTGTTAACCATGCACCTGCAAGAAACCGCTCGCGACCCTCGCGCTGCCGGCGCGGATTTCGTTCGCGAGCACAAGCTGAAGGTCGATTCGTCGACGGCTACGAATATTCATGGTTATCGGGCCTACCAGATTGCTGGCAGCACCACTGCGCAGGAGAACGAACTCGGTGTGCTGATCACCTGGATAGAGCATCCCAACGGCATTTTTCGCATTGCCGGCGCAACGCCGTTGGCGAGTTTCAATGCTTACCAGGGCATATTCGGGAGTGCCGCGGCGAGCTTTCGTGCGCTACGCGACGAAGAGCGCACGGCCTTCACTGAGCTTCGACTGAGATCGGTCGCCGCACGCTCCAGTGAAACCTTGCAGGCGCTTGTCAAGCGGAGTAATGACCGCTGGAGTCTGCAGGAAACGGCGGTCGTCAACGGCTTGCCCGTGTCCGTCGCACTGAAGCCCGGAGAGCTGATTAAGATTACTGTGGAGCAATCCTACAGGCCTGTCGCCAGCGGCTCCGAGAACCGCTAATGGAGACGCAATGATGAAAAAAGCAATGGTGATTATCTTCCTGGCACTCGGCACGCTTTCAGCCTGCGCTGGCTCAGTACGCGATGTCGTTACACCTGAAGTATACCTGGCGGGCATCCAGCCGTTGGAGAGTGGCCTGCTCGAGCAACGCATGCGGGTCGACCTGACCGTGGTCAACCCGAACCGGTTTGCTGTCACGGTATCCAGCCTCGATTTCGTACTCGACGTAAATGACAGTCGCCTGGCCAGTGGCCGGACAGCGGACTCCGTGACTATTCCGGGCAGGGGAGAACGCAATGTCGCGGTGACCGCCCGCACCGGTGTCGTGCAGATCGTGCGCCAGCTGCTGAAGTTACCGGGAACGCACACGCTTAAATACGATTTGAGCGGTAACCTTGAGCTGGGTCGTTTCAGAGGTAAGCGGATCCCGTTCGACTTTCAGGGCGAACTCAGCCAGGAGGCGATGTTCGGGAGCGGTGGCATTTGACAGAGATGTCCTGCATTTGATCACCATGCCTGTATTCGACAACGATTTGCGATGTTGGTCGCAGGCATGAAATCTGCAGGAGCGACGCGCGAGCCGCCAATGGCGCCGTTGCACGCGCTTCGAGTCAAGCAATGGTTCAGCGACGGGAGCAGGGATCCGACACCGCACATTCACAATGTCGAAAACCAGGCGTTGAGTATCGGCTGATTTCGGCTTAATGCCGCCAAGTCATGATGTTAACTAGGTTATTTCAGATGGATTTCAAACGGTGACGGACGAAAACTGGCTACTAATCTACCTCAATGATCTCCTCGCGATCGCTGTTACCGTCATCATAATTTCGATCTATCACTTTTACCTGCGCCGACTGGTGCACCGTAATCCTGTTTGTGTGCTGAGCAGTGTCGCCACCGCCGCTCGAACGGCTTGGGTAGAGAGCATCATGGCTGAAAACGATAGCGGCATACTTGCGATACAAACGCTGCGCAACACGACCTTGGCTGCTACGTTTCTCGCGTCCACCGCAATACTTCTGATGCTCGGCGTCTTGACACTCAGCGGTCAGGG
>Ga0224497_10000092_pt1 | contig 73969 bp, 58 predicted proteins | sample SF_Jul11_sed_USG_4_FD_167970 | JGI IMG/M metagenome (GOLD analysis project Ga0224497, IMG submission 167970) | Sediment microbial communities from San Francisco Bay, California, United States - SF_Jul11_sed_USGS_13 | ecosystem: Environmental > Aquatic > Marine > Sediment | place: USA...
ACCATTCCGGGCGCCACCAGTGCAAGTTATACGACCCCACCAACGACGACCGCCCAGAGCGGAGATACGTTTGCTGTGGTGGTGAACAATGCGGTAGGGCCGCCCGTGACGAGTGCCCAGGCGACGCTGACGGTGAACGCCAGTGGTGGCGGGGGTACGCCAGTGATGGCCTGGTCGGCGGCAGCCCAAATGCCGGGGGGCAGCTGGTCGAATTCGGGGTTTGACAATCGGACGTTCCGGGTCTTGTTGAAGGGGTCGGCCATCACCGCAACCGGCGCGCCGGTGCAGGTGACCTTCCGGGGCCGGACCTCCGGCAATTACACGGTGCAGAATGTCAAGCTGGTCCAACGAGATGGGGCCACGCTCAATGGCCTGGATAGTACCTTGCAGACGGTAACCTTCAATGGCGGGGCGTCGAGCGTGACGGTACCCGCCGGAGGGACGGTCACGAGTGATCCCATTGCCTTTACTCTGACGGCGGGCCAGGATGTGTTTCTGACCTTCTGGGCACCGCCGGGGCAAGGCGGGGTCTATCGAACCGGCGGGACAAGTATCACAACGTGGTTCATTACGGGAACGGATCAAAGCGGTGTGATTGACTGGGGGGGGCTGACGATTACCGACACGCGCCCCTATATTTATGATACCGAACTGATGACGGTGGGGGCGACGTCGGGGGCACCGGCAATCACCACGCAGCCGAGCAATGTGACGGTGACGGCGCCGGCGACCGCCACGTTTACCGTGGGGGCGACGGGCACTGCGCCCCTGACCTACCAATGGCGGCGCAATGGGACCACCATTCCGGGCGCCACCAGTGCAAGTTATACGACCCCACCAACGACGACCGCCCAGAGCGGAGATACGTTTGCTGTGGTGGTGAACAATGCGGTGGGGCCGCCCGTGACGAGTGCCCAGGCAACGCTGACCGTCCAGCCCCCAGGAGGTGGCTTTACCGCCTACAACGACCTGGCCTGGGGCACCGGTCAGCTCGAAACGAATATTACGAAGATCACCTCACCCGTTGGCGGCTCTGGCTTGCCCAGTACCGGCCTACTAAAAGATTTCACCACCGGCCTCGATACTGGCGTGACCATGACCGTGGCTGGGGGCTCATTTGACCCCATCAATACTGATGCAGAAATTGTGGGTGCAAACCCGACCACTGGTGATGCCTTTACAATTTTTGACGGCAAGGTCAACGGGCAGGGCGTGCTTTCCTACATCAATGATGTGAACAATTCCCTCGTGTTGACCTTCACCGGTCTCACTCCGAGCAAAAGGTATGATCTCGCATTTTTTGCTCATCGAGACGCTAATGGTTGGGATCGAGCCTCCCTCGTGACCCTCTCCAAGCAGGTGGGCTTTACGAACACGAGTTCGGTCGCGGCCGATAATCCTGATACGGTGAATTACCCAGGCGGGGTCTTGTTTACGGGACCGACGAGTCCCTCAACCCGGCTACCGGCGGACAATGACAATGGCTACGTGGCGCGGTTTAGTAATATTGATCCTGGTAGTGATGGTACAGTGGTGCTGACCATCAGTTTTGCCGGAAACGTCCCCAGTCAATACCTTGGCAAGTATGGCAGCGCGATCCGGCTGATGGAACAATAAGAAATAGAGGGCAGCTTCAAGTTTTTTTTTGGTAGGTGAGGTGAGTGAGTCTTCCCATATGTCTGCTGGAAAGTAGTGGGCTCGAGAATGCGCCTGTGACGCAATCACTGCATGAGGGCGATAGAGAACTACCTTACCATCATTTAAGATGAATGACGCTTGAATTCCCTAAACCCTGCAATGGCCTTGTCCGATTAGATGGGTGTCGTGAATGAACATTGCCGAATGCACGGTGTGAACAATCTGTACCTCGCTGGAAGTTCGGTCTTTCCCACTTCGGGCTTTGTAAATCACACCTTTACAATTATTGCTCTGGCTCTCCGATTGGCCGATCACCTGAATCTTCAGATGGAAGAAGAGAATTTTTAGCTTTTCGTTCCTCTTCGTAAAAGATTTGAGAGATGACTATTTGGTTCACGAAAAACGTGAAAACCCTATTGCATTTTAGTGGGATTGTAAGGATGCCTCACGTCATTTTCTGACGCGGATTCAACTCACTAGTGCAACAAATGGGTTGATGCCAAAACATACTTGATTGGGTGTTTGCATGCCAAGGCATTTCCTGGGTCGGTTGTTGAGTTTGTGCATGACGTGGTCAAGATCCTTCTGGGTGATGGTCGTGAAATCACCGCTCTTCGGAAAATACTGGCGAATGAGGCCATTGGTGTTTTCGTTGAGGCCACGCTCCCAGGAGGCGTACGGATGAGCAAAATAGAAATCGGCATTGAGGGCCTCGGCGATGGCTTCGTGCTGGGCAAACTCTTTTCCATTGTCAGCCGTGAGGGTATGGACGTGCTCAGACAGGGGCGCCAGAAGTTTCAAGATGGCATGAGTGACGCCCTCAGCTTCCTTATTGGGCACCTTTGCGATCAGCGCCAAGCGTGAAGTGCGTTCGGTCAGCGAGACGAGGACTTGCCGTCGGCCTTTGCCGATGATGGTATCGAGCTCCCAGTCACCGAGGCGCGTACGGTCGTCGACGATGCCGGGGCGTTCCTCGATAGAGACCCGATTACGCAGGTGGCCGCGGCGGTCATAGGCTCCGTACCGTTTCTTGCGGGCCTTCTGGCAGCGGAGATGTCGGTAGAGGGTGCCATCTTGGGCCTTATCTTGAAGAACATGCTGATAGATCCATTCGTGACTGATGGTGATAGCCCGCTGATCAGCCAACCACAGACTGATCTGTTCGGGACTCCAGTCCTCCTGCAGCAGACGCTCGATCAGGCTCCAGTGCTCCGGGGTAAGACGGCATTGAGCCTTGGTCTGGCGACGGTGAACCGCCAACTGGTGGGCCTGCAAGGGCCGATAGCCTCGCAAGCCTCTGTTGCGCCGCACCTCACGGCTGATCGTGGACTTATGGACCCCCACGACCGCAGCAATGTTGGTTTGGCGATGACCGGCTTTCATGAGTGCATAAATTTGGTAGCGTTGTTCTTCGGCAAGCTGTGTGTACCTCATCGGTGCTCCTCTTACTTGGCGGTGAGAAAAGCCACGATCCTACTGCAGCTTGCCTTCTATCCACCATGGTAGAGTTGCACTTACGAGTTGAATTCACCTGAGAAAATACTTCAATAGGGCAAAGTGAATATCCAATTGTTGTTTTTCTAAGTTTTCCTCCTTCATCTCACAAAGAGGGACCAAAAACATCGATAGGACTCGATTTAATGCATTTCGCTCAGAGACCTATTTGCCAACCCGATGATACCGTTGTCTATTGAATTTGCCAATCTAAAGGCGTACTCGCGGGATAGCCCGTAGAGCTTATGATCGCCCCATTCATCAACCATACTGCTACTGTGGTACTATTCGTATTTCGCCAGATGAGGTCCGCCTTCCCATCGCCATTCAGATCGCCCACCTGCCGAATCACCCAATCTAACGAGACACTACCTGGAAAACCAGTCGATGTGGTGGTCGCCCCATTCATGAACCACACCGACACTGCACCTGAGCTCGTATGGCGCCAAACAATGTCCCCTGTGCCATTCCCATTCAGGTCTCCGACGCCCGCAATCTGCCACGCTAAAGGCGCACCACCGGGGAAGCCCGTGGACGTAATGGTGGCCCCATTCATCAGCCACACCGCCACTGCGCCTGTGCTGGTCTTACGCCAGACGAGATCTGCCTTCCCATCCCCATTGAGATCGCCTACCTGCCGAATCACCCAATCTAACGAGACACCAGCTGGAAAGCCAGTGGATGTGGTAGTCGCCCCATTCATCAGCCACACCGCCACTGCGCCACTGCTCGTATTTCGCCAAACGAGGTCCGCCTTCCCATCGCCATTCAGATCGCCCACTCCGGTGATCTGCCAGGCTAAAGGTGCCCCACCCGGAAACCCGGTAGACGTAATAGTCGCCCCATTCATCAGCCACACCGCCACTGCGCCACTGCTCGCATTTCGCCAGACGAGGTCCGCCTTCCCATCGCCATTCAGATCGCCCACTCCGGCGATCTGCCAAGCTAAAGACGCCCCGCCCGGAAACCCGGTAGACGCAATATTAACACCGTTCATGAGCCACACCGCCGAGGCCCCACTACTGGTATTCCGCCAAATAATGTCCGCCTTACCATCAGCATTGACATCATGAGTGGTAATTGGACCAGTGGGATTTTTAACGATGCCCACGGTGTCGGTGATAGCGCCCCCCGATCGTAGATTTCGTAGCGTGAGGCTGGTGCCCGTGATATCCAGAATGACCGAACCATAGGCTAGGTCAAACACCGCCATGACCGGATGGTTCACGGGATGGCTGGAATCAAGACTATGTCCGCCGTGGCCGGCGACCACATAGACCGTCCCGTCGTGCGATGTGCCCCCTGAACTTTTTTGGTAGGCCCCAGTGCCCGAAGGCTGGCCATTTCCTGCATCCAGAATACGGCCATCGGCCTGTAGCGTGCCAAACGACGGCGTGGCGAAGTTGGGCGCCGTGCCATAGCCGTAGGCGCCATCAATCAGATAGGACCGCTCATAGACATGCGAATGCCCCGTGATAACCAAATCCACTCCGCCGGCCTCCAGAATGGGGAGAACCGTTTCCCGCATGTCGACCATGCGCCCCCCGGAGTCGGCGGCATTATCCGAGTCGTGGCCGCCTTTCGAATAGGGCGGATGATGCCAGAAGGCGATCACCCACTCTTGAACAGTCGAAGCCAGATCATTTTGTAACCAGGTCACCATCGGCGAGCCCGGGGCCCGGCTACTGTCCATGGAATCGAGCACAATAAAATGCACATTGGCGTAATCAAAGGCATAGTAGGCCTCGGTGCCGGAGGCTACCCCCCCCGCTTGGCCGCTGGTCGGAAGAACATGAGCCTCGTAGTAGGGCCCAATGCCCGAGGTCGTAACCGACATGGCCTCATGGTTGCCCAGCGTCGGCCAAAGGGGCGTCTGGCGGAGAATATCTTGATAGACCGCAAAATGCTTGGTGGTAAATTCCGCGTCGGTGCCGCTTTCATACGCGATGTCCCCCATGTGGAGGATAAAGTTGGGAGCCGGGGGATTCAACGTGGTCTCGGTCAGCATTGAATTGCGAACAAGAGCTTGGTTGCCCCCGGCGTCGCCGGAGTCGCCCAGCACCCACGCCCGCACCGGGGTGGCCGAACCGACCGTGGGCGCCGTGACAAAAAAGTGCTGAGTGGTCCCCCCTCCTTGCACGACATTGGGGGCCGTGCCGACATTGTAGAAATATTTAGTGGCAGCAGTCAGGCCCGTAACCGTAACAATGTGATCCTTGACGTTGAGCCCGGACCGCGTGACCGCCGTGCCGGTCGCCGTTTGGGTCAGGGAGCCGGACACCGTGCCGTATTTGACTTGGCTATTGTCGGCCGAATTCAGGTCCGTGCGCCACACAATCGTGATGGAGGTGGGGGTGACGAGCTGCAAGTAGGGTTGCCGCACAACAGCGGCGGCGGCTGGCGCTACAGAAGCCACCAGCATGGACAGCAAACAGCCCACGCTCACCATGCCAAGCTTCTTCTTTATATCAATATTCATAGGGAGGGAAAAGAATATCTGCGTCCAGATCGACTAGAATAAAAGGGAAACTTCCTGATTTGAGTTGAGGCACTTTCTAGGCAACCGAACCGAGGTATTATTGTGATAATGCATCAAAGACACCAAAACCATATTATATTATTGCGCATCTGAATTCTGCGAGACAACATTGGCCTTTTCTTCTCCTATTGCAATCTCCCACATCAAGGGCATGTTAGAAAGTGGAGAGACGGCACCAAGAAAATATAAGTAAAACTTGTTTTCTTAATCCTCTGAACCAAACCTACTATGCATATAATGCTATGCAAATACCGAAATAAGACTATACATTCAAAGCATATGCATATCCTGTGCTAATAAAATTTCAATTGGAGGATTGGCGGTCGAGGGAATGATTAACATGGCTGGAGTCATGTTTTTAGAAATGAGTAGTTGCCGTAGAACCGACAGACACTGTAGGAACAGACCTTCAGGTTAAGCTTATGGATAGCCATAGAGCCCATAGATCGAGAAAGATCTCCTCCCCGGCACTCACCAGAATTGAAGGTTAGATCAATTTCCTATAAGGGAATCACCACTTCCCACCCGTCCAACCCTTCGCTCCAGACAGACCTCAGTTAGTTTCCTGTGTCCCATCTTTTCGAATCTTCCAGGCTTCTATTTCCTTAGGCCCTTTGACCCAAAGCTGTGATTTGGGCCATTTATTTACATCTCGTGTGATAGCCTTGCACCACATTCTGGACTTATAGATTTTCAGACAAATCTACGATGAAGCCCCCTCGTCACTCAGCACCAGGATCCTCCACGACATGGACCAAAGTTTTTTCGTGCACATCAATTCACATACTCCAATCCGATGCTGTCTCTTGGGCTACTACATTATACTCGAGCCAGATCATCCCCCTCTAACCGGCCAGATACCTCTACCCCAGGTGGCTCAACTGCTAGATGAGACGGCCATGCTCTAATGGACAAGTGGCCTGCGAAAATTTCCGAGAACCAACAGTACCATCTAGGAGATAACTCCATAACAACTAAAAACAGAAGCATTTTTTCTCTCTCTTTGCCTCTTTATCTCAGGGCGGGATCTCAGGGCGGGGAAAAACCTGCTAGGCTTTCTCCTCTAAATAGCTTGTATCCAAGGAACACGCAACGAGGGGGGCACAGCCGGGAGAGGTGAAAGATTTTTCCCTCATTACCCCGCCATGCCCCCAGCTCTCAGATGAGATTCCCATTATCCGTGGCCTACTGAAGAGTTTCAGAAAGCCTTGAGCCTCCGCTTGACGTGACCCCGTTTCTGGTGAGAAACGGGAATCACATTAAGCAGAACTCACTTTTCTGCAGGTAATTCAGACTAATTTTGAATTTCCCATGACGTCGACGCGGTTCCGGGAAAGCCAGCGGAAATCAGGGTCCCCCCGTTCATCAGCCACACGGCCACCACGCCGCTTGTCGTATTGCGCCAGATGATATCCGCTTTGCCATCCCCATCTGTATCGTCTACTTGTCTAATTTGCCACGCTGAGCCCACACCACCCAGAGAAACGGTGGAGGAGGGAGCCGACGTCCCATTCAGCAACCATACCGCGGCATTACCATTCGTGTGTCGCCAGACAAGGTCAGCCTTGCCGTCACCGTCCAGGTCCCCGACTCCCTTGATGGCCCAAGCCGTCGACGCAGTGCCGGGAAAACCAGCGGAAATCAAGGTCCCCCCGTTCATCAGCCACACGGCCACCGCCCCGCTCGTGGTATTGCGCCAGATGATATCCGCGTTGCCATCCGCATCCGTGTCACCCACCCCCGCGACCTCCCACGCGGAACTCACACCGCCTAGAGAGACCATGGAGGAGGGAGCCGCTGCCCCATTCAGCAACCATACCGCGGCATTACCATTCGTGTGCCGCCAGACAAGGTCGGCTTTGCCATCCCCATCCAAATCATGCCTCACAGAACTAGATGACTCAATCAGCCGGACCGAACTGCCATACTTGCCGGTATATTGACTGGGAACATTTCCATCAAAACTGATGGTGAGCACCACGATACCATCGCTGCCGGGACTCACGTCGCTCCACCGCGCCACATAGCCATTATCATTGTCCGCCGGTAACCGGGTTGAGGGACTCGTCGGTCCCGTAAACAAAACTCCACCTGGATAGGTCATGGTATCAGGGTTATCCGCCGCGACCGAACTCGTGTTCGTAAAGCCCACCTGCCCGGAGAGGGTGGCGAGGGAGGCCCGATCCCACCCGTAGAGGTTTCGATGAGCAAAGAAGCTCAGATCATATTTTTTGCTCGGTATAAGCCCGCTAAAGGTCAACACAAGCGAATTGCCAACATCATTGACGTAGCTAAGCGCGCCCTGCCCGCTGACTTTGCCATCAAAGATCGTGAAGGCATCGCCGGTAGTCGGATTTGCCCCCACAATTTCTGCATCAGTATTGATGGGGTCAAATGAGCCCCCACTCACGGTCAGGGTGACGCCGGTATCCAGTCCAGTGGCAAAATCCTTCAGGAGGCCGTTACTGGGCAAGCCAGAGCCGCCAACGGGTGAGGTGATCTTCGTAATATTCGTTTCCAGTTGGCCGGTGCCCCAGGCCAGGTCATTATAGGCCGTAAACCCCGCCGCCGAGGCCATAGACCCCGTCCCCATGACCAACATAGCCGCAAGTGAGCCCGCTACCCACCCTGAAGTCCGACACGTATCCCTTTTCATAAATCCGCCTTTCTTTTTTTCCAGGAATTAGACCATATCTTTGATGGAAGCTGTTCGTTTCACTATACCTCCACAAAAATATCCTTCCTGGACAATGTTTAGAACACACTTAAAAAGTATGCATATGACTGCATACTGTATGTATTGCATGCTTCCCGCTCGAACGTATTGAAATGTTTAGGGGGATAAGAAATCAAAATACCCGATTTCACAGAACGCATCAAGGGTTCTCCCTGTAACCACCTCCTTTGTGTCTCTACAGAAATTGAGTCGTTTTTCATGACTGGACAATCCCGGAACAACCATGAGTTATATATGAATTGATGCTGGGTACCAAAAACGATGGCTACCTTCCGACTTAAGTACAGCAAAACATCTGCCACGTTTGGCTCTACTACGATTATTTCCCTGGATTCCTTCTTTCCAAGTGCGTTATGTGAGGTAAGTGTCGAATAGAGCGGTTAGGAGCCCGGCTGTTTTTCGAAAATGGTAAAGGATTTTACAGAATAGGATGCCCAGTCGCTCCAGATTTGAAGAAACAAAAGACATCTTCCGACAACTGATGTAAAAGGATTGTAACATAGACAAGTTTTTCGACGACGTTGAAAAATTCGATACCCATTGTTCCGATTCGGAATGCTGGTTTTTTGGCTATTTCGAGAATTTCAAATCCTTTCCAGATCTTTTTTTTAAATGTTTACGGATAACCACCTTTCCTATCCCTTATCTTATTATTCACTCCTTTATCATAGGCAAAGATGGCGAATTCAACCCATAAGTGCACCACGGGCTCGTCCAGTTCTATTTGGTTGAGTCAGCTGCGTGAACACTTCCCATGGGGTTTGAAACCCCAAACACTTGCGGGGGCGATGATTCATGGCCTCCACCGCGGCGAAGACCTCCTCCTTCGACACCTTGTTCAGCCTCATCCCCTTGGGGAAATATTGCCGTAGCAACCCATTACTATTCTCATTTAAGCCCCGCTCCCAACTGTGGTACGGCCGGGCAAAGAATCCCTGGCAGTCTGACGCCTGGGCAATGGCGGCATGCCCGCTGAACTCCCGGCCATTGTCATACGTGATGGTGTGGGTCCAGTCCTTCCACGCCGCTAAGAGAGGGTGGTGATGGCCTGGGTCGTCAACTCTGCGGTTTTTCGCAGGATCGGCAAGGCCAGAAAGAGTCGGGACCGCCGCTCCGCCAAGGTCACGATCGCTCCGTGGTGGTCCTTGCCGATGATCAAATCGGCTTCCCAATCCCCCACTCGCGACCGGGTGTCCACCCCGGCGGGACGGTCCGCAATATCCACTCGGCCGGGAATTGTCCCACGATAATCCTTGGCGCCATAGCGTTGGCGTCGAGGCTTCGCTTGGTGACGTAAGCCACGATAGAGCTGTCCCCCTTGTTGCTTCTCCTTGAGTACGAACCGATAGACGGTTGCCGGGTTGATCGAGATGGCCTGTTCCAACCGTAACCGCCCACGAATGTGCTCCGGGCTCCACCAGGCTTGGAGTTTCTCTTGGATATACGCACATACCGTCTCCGTCAGTTTCATGGCTTTGGGCTTCTCCTGGTGCCGGTACTCAGCCAGGTGCTGGGCTTGTTGATAGCGATAGCCTTTCTGGCCGGTGTTCCGTTTGAGTTCCCGACTCAGGGTCGTGTGAGACCGCCCCATGGCCTTTGCCATGGCCCGAAGGGAGGTCGCTTGCTTGCTCATGGTGTACAAACAATACCGTTCTTCCTGGGTCAGCTGCGTATAACGCTGTGTCATTTTGGCACCTCCTCCTTGAGTTGGCCCAGGATTCTACCAGCGGGCCAACGGGTGAGGTGGTGCACTTATTATGTGAACTCAAGGATGATAATGATGGAGCGATCATAGAATAAAACAAGCTCATGTTTATTGTTTTAGGAAATCATCTTTCCCTCACCAAATCCTGGTGAAAATTCTTCTGATTGGATATGTTGTTGAGTCAGACGTTTGGGACACCTTTTTATTAAAATCAGAAATATACGCATTGTCTGTTTCCTTCCTTAAGACATCCACCAAATAGATAGAAAATATGAAGAGGTAGATCCAGATAATATAAGGGCTAAACCTCCGCCACCTCTCTCTTAGATCCAAATCAGGATGCGCCAGATTCAACCAACGTATAATATAGTTTTCTCGTATTCTCCTTTATCTAAATTGCCATCTACTGTGCGAATAAAATGAGACGACAGCACGTCATTCCCTTTCCACAACCTTCGGGTTGTTCTGTGAAAACAAACATTGAAAACCTCTCCAGCGAAAAAGGTAATCTTAGGATGATGAACAGGGAAATGAGTGATAAAGAGAACCCGGAGACTCAATATAAAAATAACAAACTGATGCTGTGGCGTTTATCCGAAAAATGAAGCCGCGTTGAACCACTATTTTCGGTGCGGCTTAACACCGTAACTCCGCAGGTGGGGCTTCAACCCCAACGTTGGCTAGGGGATACAGAAAATTCCACCTACATCTTCATGGGGTAATTTTTTTGACGAAATAGCAAGAAATCCAGCAGGAGGAAGTGACATTGTTGCAAATGAAGCGCGACATCTCAAGAAATTTGAAATACCCTTTATTGAGGGACTTTATCACCAGTATCAACGAAGCATTGAGTCATTGCGTAGCTCCATCGGAACTTGCCAATTCAGGGCAGATACACCTTCTTCAAACCGTCCCAAAAAAAATTGGGAAGGGCATCATGGAAAGAGGAGATGGAGAGGATTGTTGATCAAGCAACAAAATTGGAGTACTTGCCACCCCCGCAATTCATCTAACCATCTCAATACGTTTACGAGTTAACGACTTCTATGCCTACACAATTTGCTTTTCCACTCCTCTCCTGAGCTTCGAAAAAGCCACACTCGTCCCGACAAGTATCCAAAACAGATAGGAATGGCTGCCGCCGAAACTGTCATCGAAAAATATGCGAATCGAAAATCCAAGGACCATCAGAAGAATTCCCATCTGCAACCACCGACTTTCAGGGGTTGTGGCTTTGGTAAATTCTTTATAGACGAATGTTCCCACTTTGGTTAACAACCAAAGAAAGAAGACCAATCCTGGCAGGCCGGTCCCGGTCGCCACCATGAGATACCAGTTATGTGGCTTTTCTGGAATATCTGGGATCCCTCGATTAGCAGCCTCCAATTCAACAATGCGTTGTCCATGGCGCTTTTCTAAAATAGGCACGCCATAACCGACTCCAATGATTGGATGGTCCAGGAGATCTGCAGCACTGAGGTTCCATACTGCCAACCGAGCCTTGACAGTCCAGGGATCAAAGGTCTCACGATGTAATCCCAATTGACCAAGGACGACTCCGAGGGTAAGGAATGCAGCGATTCCTATGACCAGCAACCTGAATGTGTAACGCTTATGAACAAGAAACCCTCCAACAACTATTTGCGTCAGACATGCCAACCAGACACCACGACTATATGAAAGCACGAGGGCAGAGAGAGAGAGGAGCATTCCACAGACCAACATCAACCGTTTCCCTGAACCAGTCACCGCCAAGAATCCCGTGATGAACAGGGGGAAAACCATCAACACATTGGTACTCAGCCAGGTAAAGTCTGCGCCGTCTACTTTGGGAAAACCCGCACGAATCGTGCGATCCAAAAGATTCCCTCCTCGTTCCAAAAAATCAAGAAGAGAATAGGCGTAACACGCGATGGCTCCCAACAGAAGAACGGGGAGAATTTTTTTTTGAAAATACTCTTCCCGTTGTTCCTGCACAATCAAACAAGTGCCATAGAACACGGCAAGCTGTGCCACAACTTTTTGCCATTCCCTCAAACTGATCCATGGATCAATTGAAAAAGGAATCGTGAACGCAATCCATCCCACAAAAAAGAGAAATGGAGTAAGAAGCGAAGCATGGATCCAGAGAGGTTTTCGCTCAGATACGCAAAGGAGTACCGCCATACCGAGAAGAGGGAAAAAGAAATACTCTTGGATATGAAACAGTCGGGGAGAAAATCCTAAGAGAATGACCGCACAAAGCCCCCACCCCAGAACCGTCCAAAGGCCAGAACTGGAAAAAAGCCTTGCATTTAAAGTATTGTTGGCTTGTCCCACGTCCAAGCGGATGCTCATCGGATCAATTCATTTGAGACAAGTGGATCTGACCTTCAACCCAATCCTCAATCGCCGTTCACGGGTGAGCAAAAGCACTTGAAACGTTTTGACAAACACGCAGGTGGTCAAACTTCCTGCATTCAAGGAATCTTCATGAATGCTAACCCCCGCGCCGTATCCTTCTTCGGACGACGCGCCCCTCGACCCAGAGCCAAAGCTCATCCCCTAGACTGCGAGTCTTTGTTACAAGCCACGGGAGATGAGATCGTGAATATGAATCATGCCGACGACTTTTTCCTGTCGATCAAGGACCGGAAGCACTGAGATGGGCTTTTCTCGTTTCTCCATAAATTGAAGAGCTTTGATGGCTTTTTCATCCTGGTACACCCAACTGGGCTTTGGATTCATTATCGCTCCAATCGTGAGTGAAAAGAGGTCTTGCCCCTCCTCCAACACTCGACGAATGTCAAAATCAGTGATCAATCCCAATAAACGACCTTCATCATCAATCACGGAAACCGCCCCTGCACGTTTACTCGTCATCTCACACAGCATGACCTGAATCGTGTGGGAGAGACGAATAATGGCGTTCCCTTCACCCGTTCGCATCAGATCCCCAACGTTCAAAAGCAGGCGTTTTCCCAATTGGCCCCCAGGGTGAAGCAAGGCAAAGTCTGCAGGTTGAAAGTTTCTCAATTTCATCAAAGCCATGGCCAGCGCATCCCCTAAGACCAAGGCTACAGTTGTGCTACAGGTTGGTGCCATATTGAGCGGACACGCTTCTTCTTGAATTGGCGTCACAAGAACAAGATCGCTCCCTCGGGCCAGGGTGGAGTTTGCCTGCGCCGTAATGGCAATAATTCGGGCGCCAATTTTTCGAATAAACGGAAGCAGTGCTAACAATTCTTCGCTTTCCCCTGACTTTCCCACCGCAATCACCATATCGTCTTTCGCCACGATCCCGATATCCCCATGCATCCCCTCAGAGCCGTGCAAAAACACCGCAGGCGTGCCGGTGGACACCATCGTGGCCGAAATTTTGTTCGCAATCAGGCCGGATTTTCCTACCCCTGTGAGAATCACTTTTCCCTGACAGGCCTGCAGCATCTTTACGGCCTCCTCGAAGGGAGGACCTAAGCTCTCCTCAAGGTGCGCAATAGCTTGGGCTTCTAGCCGGATCACCCGACGAAGTTCTTGAAGAATATCCATAAGAATCTGGGCTATTGGTCTCTAAGGAAACAGGCTATTCTGGCAACGAATTATTGGAGATAAAACTACCATTAGATGAACAACTCCATATGTCGGTGTCATAGGAAAGGCGCAGGCTTCGTACCGTACCCGAGGAGCACCTTTGCCATACTGAAAAACCTACAAACACATTTCCTAATGACACACAGTAAAGAGGAAGGGAATCGGTGATAGGAGGAACTCTTGTCCCTTTTGGGAATTGCCTCTTTCCCTGGGAGATAGCCAATGAACATTCAAGTGTATCAATACACAAAATCGTGATTTTGGTCAAGTTGATGCAGGACGCAACTTCCTGAGTTGCATCAGTACAATGAACCTTCCTGTAAAAGCTGTTATCTCCTCCACCGAACCTGGTACAAAGAAGGAAACCGAGCCATTTTGAAAGGCCCACACAGGATATGAAAACCCCAAAATTATCACCTGCCACGACTCAAGAAATTACCAGAATGTACAATGCTCTGGACTATGATCGGCTCGGACCGATTTATTGCGACGAAGGTGGAGACGCGTTTTGGCAGGATCGCCGAGGACCCTGCAAAAAGCTGGGGATCGCGATTGCGAAAGCCCTCCGAGCCCGCTTACCACCCCTGGGTCGAAGTTTATATGTGGGCGCGGGAGTCCCAGAGATTCCCGTCTTGCTCATGGAACGCCTGGAATTGAATCGAACGGTATGCCCCTATAATCTTCGACAAGCAGAAGTGGATATCCTTAACCAGGCTGGAGGACACAATGAAATACCATTTTACTGCGGGTCGGCGGAGGCGGCGATAGGCAACGTTGATCATCTTTGGATCGTCAGCGTCTTGAATGACCCGGAAGAATTCCCCAATCTCTCGGTCCTTTTTTCATACGGCCGTGCGGATCCTCTAGCATTTGACACATCGGCCTTTACCCACGAACGGGAGACGGGAATTCGCTTATTCGCCAATTGCATGGCCAAACTGACCAAGCCAGGGTTGCTCACGACCTCGGTTGAGGAAATGCCCTGGGTTGATCACTGGTGTCGGTCACATAACATTCCGTATCAAGTCGAAGAGCGGACATATCCAACAGCATTGGTCGGCGATCCCGTATGTTTTATACGCATAGGATGAGAACACCCTCTCTATATTTTTCCATCACTCACGCAGGACAAGGGAGGGAACCAGCGCCATCATGAAACCCATTCCCATCGGATTGATTGGCGTAGGACGACACGGCTCCCGTTACCTTCAACATTTGCTCTCCGTCGAGACGGGAGGAAGATTGATCGCCATCAGCCGAAGAAACATGGAAGAAGGCATCCGGCTTGCTACAGAACACTCCCTCCGTTTTTACCCGAACTATCACGATCTCTTGGCCGATTCGGCTATTCAAGCCGTTCTGATCGTGACTCCTCCCTCACTCAATCTCCCCATTGCCTTAGAAGCCATTCAACACGGCAAAGCCGTTCTTCTGGAAAAACCCCTCGCCCTTAACCAGTCCCAAGGTCGCCGGATCGTTGAGGCCGCCACCAAAGCTAAAATCCCCTTTATGACCGCTCACACTCTGCGGTACGAGCCAGCGATCCGACAATTGCAAGACATCGCCTCATCCTTAGGCCAATGGCAATATCTTGTTTGCACCATGCGATTCGAAACACGCCCAGCGTCGCCTGAAAAAAACACGTCATGGAACAATTATGGGGCCCTCATGGAATTTGGAATTCACTTACTGGATCTAGTCCGCGTTCTCACTCAGGATGAGGTCCATTCGGTATCCGCTGATATTGATCGGCCTACGGCCCAGGATCCGGAACATCGGGCGTATATTAAACTGATCACTCGTAGGGGACTTCCCTGTTATCTCGACATTTCACGTGTCAGCCAGGGACGAGTCACCCGCGCAGAAATCATGGGTGCGGAAGGACAAGCATTAGCCGACTGGACAACCGGCATCGTTCGAAAGATTTCCAGCGGCAACAAGATATCCGACTACCCCTGTCCTCCCTGTGCAACGTTGGTTGAGGTGCTTAGAGACTTTTGTCAGGCGATTCGAACCGGAAGTCCGATGCCGGTTACCGCAAAAGATGGGTTACAAGCAGTAGAACTTGCCGATGCGTGTTACCGATCGGCACAAACCGGAAAACCAGTTTTCCTCAATTAATTCATGCATCTTCATGACCGGCCTCCCCGCATCTGTGATCGCCACTGCTCATAGGCATCATGGATGGAAGACCCTTTTCTACGATAGGCTGCGTCGGCTTGGGCAAAGACTTTCTCTATCAATTCCCAATCTAGTCGAGAAACATTGTAGCGTTGAAAGGTGTGAGCAATAGCAGGCTGATTCCAAATTGGCACTTTTTTGTCATAGCTCAGGAGAGCCTCTAACACCTTGGATGTCAGACCACTCTGGTGAATCGACGGCAAAAGCGCCGCATCTTCCATTTCAAACCGGTCATCAACCGCTTCTGATAGATAGTCACTCAACTCTGAAGCTTCCGATCTGACTAAGGCCGACTGCAATTGAATGAGGCCATGAATCAGTTGATTGGCCTGGGAGGTCCCATCAGGCGGGAGAACATTGACACCTTCAAACGTGGCTAAGAGGGCCATGACGGAACCAACCAAGACCGAACCAGTTCCCTTTGAAGAAAATTCTGGTGATGACTGGGGAGGGGCAACATCACGATGAACAAAAAATGTACGACTAAGGGCCCATTCTGTATTCATATAGGCTAATCGAGCGCTCATCTTCTCCTTCTGAATTGGCTCAAAATCCTCTAATCTCGCCAGGGACCGATTCTCCAGGTTTTCTTCACTTCCACTCACAGTGGAAAATCCTGCGAGCGTGAGAACCACCCCTACCCATAAAGTCAACCAGATCCGCGAGACTTTACTTTGGTCGCACTGGTGCATCACCTGACTCATGCCTGTCACATGTCTTTTGATTCTATGAATCATTTGGCGTGTCATATTTCCTTTTTAGCCCAATCAATGTGCAAAGATCCGGCCTCCTGATGCCGAGAGGCAACCTGCAGATTTTTCCTCTTTCAGGAATTTTTTCCGATTTGGCGGAAGGACCTTCCCTTTCCTTACTTTCCATTTTCATGAAAACCCATAGCTTTCTTCCCCTCTCGGCCCAAACAGGATACCGGTACCATATTTGCTTGGAGTGACTACTGAAGAGCCCACTTTTACCCTTCGCATCTTACCAGGAGCCACCCCATGGACACCTCTCAACTGCCTTACCCCAAACAACCAATGAACTCGAACCTCGCCCGATCGCTTCGTTATTACCAAAAGGGCGCCTTAAACCCAGAAGCCTGGTTTTCAATTGTGGAAGACGATTACACAAAAATCTTGGGTGCCGTGAATTGGGATTCGCTGTTCCCGGAGCACAACTCAGACTATCAAGTATTAGACATTGGATGTGGAACCGGACGATTTCCAATGATGTTGCAGGCGCGTCTTCCGTCAACAATCTGTCTTCATTATGATTATTTGGACCCTTCCCGGTATTGTCTCTCCACCTGCAACCAGTCTCTCCATCAGCCCTTTCTTCCCAGAAATGCCTGGCAAACCACATGGGAGCATGCTGAAAATGTCCTGGCTCCAGGTTCCTACGATGTGGCATGGGCCATTCAGTCCCTCTATTGTTTGGATCATGCCTCCCTCCATGCTTCCTTGTCCCGGCTCATCGGAGCTCTACACCCCTTTCGGGGAACTGCATGCATTGTCCTCGCCAAACAAGAAGCCTTTTTTTCACAAGCGCATCAGACCTTCTTTCAAGAATTTTCCCCTCATGCCCCAATGCCCTATCTTTCTGCGGAATCGGTGGTTGCTGGTTTAGAAAAATTGGGAGCCATCTCCACCATTCGAGAAGTAGCCTGCACCCATAGCATTTCAATCCGCCATGATCGCCTCTTGGAACAATACCTCCAACAATCCGTCATGGATTCAACCCCACTGCCAATCTGGATCCAGCAGCCCAGATTACGACAGCTTCTAGAGTCCTACCGTCATGGAGACACCTATCATTTTACCAATCCATATTGGCTCATATTGTGTACTCCCCCATCAGCAGGAACCGGAGGGAAGCTCCGGTTACAGCGCTACCTTACCTCGGTGACATCTCGTAAACTCGCCTCCTAGGAACTTCACGAGCGAAGCCGCACTCCTTCCATTTCAGCAGACAAGCCTGCCTGTCTCGCCGTCCTCTATATTCCCTCCTCATGCTGATTGAGATGGAAATCATGATTGCTATGGCTGAAATTACTTGCCAATCTTTTGTCCCTCCAGCATTGACCCTTTTCCTAGAGTTATGAGACATTCAGGCATCGAATCATTGATTGACCCTATATTCCATTCATAAACGGTTGTGATCGAAGGAGCGCTTTTTCATGTCAAAAACGTTGAAGAACAATAGCCGGGCTCTCACTGAGGGACCGGACCGTGCCCCCGCGCGTGCGATGCTCCGGGCCGTCGGCTTGACCGACGACGACTTTACTCGGCCTCTCATCGCGGTCGCCAATACCTGGTCTGAGATCACCCCCTGTAATTATCACCTCCGTGATCTTGCGGCGAGTGTAAAGCAAGGGATTCGTGAGGCGGGAGGGACCCCGATCGAATTCAACACGATCGTGGTCTCAGATGGGATCAGCATGGGGACGGAGGGCATGAAAGCCTCGCTGATTAGCCGAGAAGTGGTGGCGGATTCCATTGAGTTAGTGGTTCGAGGACATCTGTTTGACGGAGTCATTGCCTTATCGGGTTGCGACAAAACCATTCCGGGATGTGTGATGGCCTTGGCCCGGCTCAATCTTCCTTCAATCATGCTCTATGGGGGCTCCATCATGCCTGGAGAATTCCATGGGAAACCAGTGTCGATCCAAGATGTCTTTGAAGCTGTGGGATCCCACGCCAAAGGAAAAATGACGACGGAAGAGCTAATTGAGTTAGAACGACGAGCCTGCCCAGGTGCCGGCGCCTGCGGTGGTCAATTTACGGCGAATACTATGTCGATTGCGTTTGAGTTTTTAGGAATTTCCCCCTTGGGATTCAATGGCGTGCCAGCCCTCGACCCCAGGAAACACCAGGTGGCGAAGGATTGCGGAAAAATCCTGATCAACCTCCTGAAAAATGATCTTCGGCCACGGAATATCATCACTCGCTCAGCATTGGAAAATGCCATCGCGGCAATCGCCACAACCGGCGGATCCACCAATGGCGTCCTCCATCTCTTAGCCCTTGCCCATGAAATGGGGCTCCCCTTAAATATTGACGATTTTGATGTCATTAACCGTCAAGTCCCGCTCCTAGCTGATCTGAAGCCAGGAGGTCAGTTCATGGCTGTGGATTTGTATCAAGCGGGAGGCACCCCACTGGTGGCAAAATGGCTTTTGGAAGCTGGGCATCTCCACGGAGACCAAATCACCGTCACGGGACGGACCTTGGCGGAAGAAGCTTCCACGGCCAAGGAAACCCCAGGTCAAAAAGTTCTCTTTCCCCCTTCTCATCCTATTAAACCAACAGGGGGACTTGTCATTCTGAAAGGCAATCTCGCCCCGGAAGGCTGTGTTGTAAAAGTGGCTGGTCATGCCAAATTAGCACACCACGGCCCGGCCAAAGTCTTCGATTGCGAAGAAGATGCGTTTCAGGCAGTCCAACAAGGAGGAATCGTGGCCGGGGATGTGGTCGTTATCCGCTATGAAGGACCACAAGGCGGACCAGGGATGCGGGAGATGTTGGGAGTGACGAGTGCCATTGTTGGTGCAGGATTGGGCGAATCCGTTGCCCTTCTGACGGACGGACGCTTTTCAGGAGCCACTCATGGCTTCATGGCTGGACACGTCGCCCCTGAAGCCGCAAAAGGCGGACCGATTGCGGCGATTCACAACGGAGATCTTATTCATATCGACATTACTGCGCGGCGATTGGATGTTGAACTTTCAGATCAGGACATTCAAGCCCGTTTGGCCACATGGACTCCACCAGCACCACGATATACAACTGGCGTCATGGCGAAATACGCCAAGCTGGTTTCTTCGGCATCCCTGGGAGCCGTGACTTCCTAACGGCTCATCTTCACCCAGCCTCAGTCACTTTTTGAGAGGAACATTCATCTTCTTTTGGGCAATTTGGACGGATTGAAAGGCCTTATCCTTTTTCCCAAGCGCCGCTCCTTGTTCAACCTTGTCAAGGAAATCCTGAGGTCCGTGGACAGGGGCATACGTGAGGGTCACTACCACATCCATGGAAGGCGCATCTTGTGGTGTGGGAAACGTGAAGACCTCTATCCGCATTTCTTCAGGTTTAAGAAGGGTATCGTGTAATACATTTTTTGCCTCAAAATCAAAAACCGACTCTTTTCCCTCCGCATTGCCAAATATCCGCTCATAAAAACGTTGTTCATTGTAAACCCTTTTGAGATTTTTCCCAAAAATAGAAAGATCAACGACCACCCGAGACCACCCGGGATGCGGCAACGGCAAATTATGCGGGACGAGGCTCTGAATACTGACCTGGACTTGAGAGGTGGCAGCCGTGGCTTCGGTGGTAAAGTCCAAGGTAACAGCTTCCGCACGGACCTTTCCAAATCTCCCAGGGAAGCTATGATTGGCGACCTTCCTGACCTTCTCCCCATTAGCGGATTCATCGATCGCTTCTGGCATATGACAAGTTTGACAGGGCTTTCCACTGCTTTCAGCTTTGGTCTTTTCCCAAGATCCAAGCCAACCAGGGAGGTCTTTGGCAGAGGAGCTGGTCTTTGGGAGTGAATCGTGACAGGTCACGCAGAATTTGGACTCTCGATAGAGATCAAGCTTCTGCGATTGATGCGCCAAGTTCTGAGCGGCCTTATCATATCCTCCGAAAATCGTCGTTCCCAATTGAAATGTTGGTATTGGAGGGTGCGATTTCATGTCCACATCCTGAATAAGATGGCATTGAGGGCATCCGACTCCATCCATCTGAGGATCCTTTGATTGGACCTCTTTAATAAAACGCGATAAGTGATCGCCATATTCGAGAATGTGCGGAGCATGACAACGAAAACACATTGCGTGATCTTTTTCATCGGTTGAAGCCAGAAACTGGTCCAAGGTCACTCGAAAGGGGGCGGTGACAATAGAACGCGATTGAGCTGAAGCTTCCCATTCTTCAAAGACCCGAAGATGACAGCGTTTACATTTTTCAGAATTAGGAAATGATTTTTCTAATGGTTTTTTGCTTGAAGCCGATTCACCTGCAACAGAGCTAAGAGGAGTCGCCGCCAGCAGAAAAATTCCCAACAACAAAAAGAACGTACCCCCCTTAATAGCTTCCCACCTGGGGGTTTTTGCATCGTAGCTTTTGCTCATCAGACTACCCTTTTATGTTATTCAACAAAAAACCTGAACATTCCGCCTGCCTATAAATTCATCGTGCGAAATGTGAGGAGCCGTGGGGAAGAATAATCTTTGATAATGCGTTCTGCAGCCTCTCGCTCTTTATCGGTGACCAGGCTTTCAAGGAACTTCGTGGCAAGATCCTTAGAGGGCTCAGGAATGAGGGAATAACTCACGGAGGCTTCAATCAGGAAAGCCTCTGAATCTTGGGGAACTTTCAAGGTAAATGGAATATGTCTGGTGGTGCCTCCATTGACAAATGGTCGGGGGATCGGACCGCGAAGCAGCTCCTCAAATGTACGGCCAAACCGTTCCTGATATTGATCGATAAGCTGTCCATTTTTATCTTTCAGGGTGATCGTGACAAAAAATTGTTTTAACACTGGATCGCCACCTGGAAAGGTATGAGGCAAGGCTCCATTCCGTACCAGCACTTCTCCCTCAACCTGCCCATTGACCTTTTTAGCCTCAATGTCCACCCTCGAGAACCATTCGGCTTGTAAATTTCTATTACTCAGCATAATCCCAGGAATCACAATACCTTGGAACCAATGCCGCCCGATCGGCCGATTGAGGGCTCCCCGTTGAGAGGTTGAGCTCCCTGTAGAGCGCTCCATATGACAATCCTGGCAAATGGTGCCCTTGAGAATGTCCCCAGGGATATCAGGGCGGGTTACATCCTTCACCTTATCGAAATGGCAGGATGCACAGTAATGTGCCCCTCGATAAATATCCGCCTGACCAGATGCATGCACGAGGTTCTCTTCCGGTTCGGCATAAGATCCGTAAAAAGTGGCCCCGGCTTCAATTTTGAATGTGGGATGACCATACGCGTTTTCTTGAATGCCCGTAATGAGGTGACAGGCACTACAACTAATGCCTTCTATTTTGACCTGCTTTCCTCCTTTCATCACCTGATCAATAATGCGATCAGTGTGCTGTGGATACACGGTCACCGCAGGAGCATGGCAAGAAAGACAGCGAGTGCGTTGTTCCTGATTTGGCTTCGTGAGAAGCCAAAGACCTAAGACGGTTTTAAACACCGGAGAGGTGAGAGCCGTTCCATGAAGAAGAGCACCATCCACCCGGCCAAAGGTCTTCAAGTCCATGGTCTGCTCACGCATCCCTTTCCACTCTTCATAATGCCGGTCATGACATTGCTTGCATTGTTCAGAAGGGATAAAAACTTGCTCGATTTCCTCAATCCAGGAATCTTCTCCTTCACCAACCGTGCTTTGCTGTTGAGCAAACACGACCCCAGAAAAGCAAAAAACCCCTAGAATGGACGTTAGGATGCATCGGTTGCGAAGATGTGGCATATCCAACAACCGAAAGAAATTTCCCAATAGATTCTTCATGCCGGTGATTTAATCCTGAAGAACTCGCACAAAATGAAAATTGAGCCCTCCTGTGACCCCTTGGTTATTGGGATCAGCAGGTTCATACGTGGCAACGGTAAAATTCTTTGTGGGGAGGGTCTGTTCCAAGGCCGCTCCCAAATCTACGAGCGTTTTAATTTCATACTTATCAACTTCCTTAATGATCGCTTTCACTTTGATCCCTGATAATTCGGCAGGAGATCCCCCAATGACGGCAAACACCACCACACCTTCAACTTTGGTCAATCCAAGAATTTCCTTGATCTCCTCGTCCACTTCCCCCACATCGATCCCAAATTTTTCCGCTAATACCATGGCTTTCTCATTGGTCATATTCTCATTTGGGGACTGACCACATGCTTCTGGTTGAAGAACAACCAGCCCAAGCCAAAGGAACCAGAAACTTAAGAAAAATTGCATTCCGACTGTAGATCGAATCCTCTCCATTCTTAAGATCTTCATCATGGTCGAGGTGTGGATCCAAACGCTTTTGCCCCATGTTGAGATGACGTCTGGACAGGATCAATGAGTAATTGCATCCAGGAGGCGACAGATTTTTGACCATTCCGCTCCTTATTTTCTCCATTCCAAACCGCAAAGGCTACCGCTTGCATTCGCCCAGGAACCAGCATCGCTTCATTGTCCAAGTCATCTCCCGTAGACGTCAACGGCCGTTTCATGACCACCCGCCACACGCCGCTTTTCCACTCGGCTTGCCCTTGGATTCGCCCCTGCTCTTCTTTGCTGGTTAAGGTGCTAAATCCCCCTCCCACAAGGTCTTCGACCGATGACGGCCGACGCGGTATGACTTCGAACCGACGAGGCCCCGATTGCCCACGTTTAGATTCCTTGGCTCGCTCGGCACGCCGATCCACGTCGCTTTGCCAGTCGGCTTTCCAATGCCAAATATTCACATAATGATCGAGTTGCCCCATGCAAAAAAAGGCCGGGGCATCTCCCAGAGGAAGGGCCACCGCAACCCCATCTCTGAAAACCCCAGGGGTCAAGGATTCATTGATAGTGGCATCCTGCCATTCCAACAAAAACGCAAGGTCTTGCCCGTTATGGATTGACCGGATGGAGAGGGCTCGCGCACTGGGCTCTGGCCATACCGGCCTGGTAATGATTTGGCCGCTTAGTGGAACAGGGAGAGGAGCCACGGTCTCCCACGCCGGATCAGAAGGGTGAGTAGGCACTTTCCCTTCTGAGAAATGAGCCCTAACAACCATGCCCTGAGAACTGACAAGGGGGATTTGATACCAAGTCAACCCGAATAATACTGCCAGGGCAAAAATCCCAAAAAGACTTATCCGTCTTCTGGCTCGTATTGTGTTCAATCGTCAGTTCCTTTGGAATTTTTAAAGATTCAACGCATTGATTCTTTAAGAATGATAGGAGGTCAGGCTAGCATTGCGGTAGATATTCATTCTAGAAAATAATTTTTTACGTGAATGCGTGTGTCTCAAATTACAGCATTCTATCATTTGGAATGCAGAGCGATGTGGAGTACAAACCGGGAAGAACGTTACAAGAGTTTCGACCGAAAATGGCCAAAAAGAAATAACAAAATCCCACCCTCTTGATGAAGGAAAAGGAGCAAAACGAGTGATACACTCCAAAACCAACAAGTGACGTAGCAATTTATTTAATCTCACTGGGGCAGGAATACCTATACCGAATACAGCCAATCCGTATTGAAAAATCAGATAGCCCGTTATCGTATTTTTACTCGACGAATTTTATTTTCATTCCGCTCACAAATGTATAAATTCCCATGAGAGTCCAAAGTCAATCCAGCTGGAGTGTTCACAATCGCCTCAATGGCAATGAGGCCATCACCATGTTTCAGCATCCCAGCGTCTTCTTTTGCCACAAAGCGAGCGGCACCACACCCACCCATATTTTTATCATCATAGCCACTATCGCCATTTCCCGCGATGGTTGTAATCACACCGGTTTGGCTATCGACTTTTCGAACCCGGTGGTTCATCGAATCGGAAATATAAACATTCCCATCTGAGTCTACTACAGCGCCTTCCGGGACATTGAGCATGGATTTCACCGCTAATTTTCCATCACCGTCAAACCCATAGCGGCAGATCCCAGCCACGGTGGACATCATGCCCGTTTTCCTATCTAGTTTTCGAATGCGGTTTGTGCCCTTATCCGTGAGATACAGATCTCCATGTCGGTCCACATCAATATCGACCACGTCGTACAACTTGCACTCCAACGCTGGCTTTCCATCGTCAAGATATAATGTCAAATCTAAGCCATCAGAACACCGCGGACGCAGTAAACCTTCATCGTTGCTAAAATCTATTCCAATCGCATCCCCAGAAAGGACGATAAGGTTTTGTGCAGTCAGAGGACTCACGCGTTCATCATCTTCTGCCGTCCAACACCCAGCAATCGTCGTGAGCATTCCTGTCTGAGGATCATAATGTCGAATACGATGGGCTTGTGTGTCTGCAATATAAAGATGATCCTGATCGTCGATTGCTATGGCGGCAGGATATGTTAAATTGCACTCCAGTGCCGGCCCATCCCCATTAAATCCCCACTGCCCCGTCCCAATAATGGTTGTAATAATTCCTGTGTCCGCGTCAATTTTTCGAATTCGATTACTACCTGAATCACAGACATAGATATGATTGTGTGAATCACACAAGACATCTAATGGAAGATAAAGCCCCGCCTCCCCACAAGGTCCGTAATCGCCGCTATAACATGTCTCACCGGTCCCCGCGAAGTTGTGCAAGAGACCTGTCTCCATGTCCACTCGCCTGATTCGGTCAGAACCGGATTCCGCAATGTAGAAAAACCGCCCATCCCGATCAACGGTGATATGGTTAGGCAGCGGAATTCCAGATTTCACGGCTCGCTTGCCATCACCTGTACTCCTGGATTTTCCATTGCCGGCAAAGGTTTCAATCACCCCAATTTCTAATGCGGTCTCTGTACTCATAGAAAATTTACCCTTTAACGTTTATCTATCCGATAAAACAACCACCACGACGGTGAAGACTTTGGCCTCATAACCGTTCAGACAGAACTAGGCCTTAGAAGGCGCAGCCGCCTCTTCATGAGGAGCGGACTGGACTGTTTCCGGTTGCGTTGGGGTGACCGGTTCCGCTGAGGCGGTATGCATAGGTTGTGAGATTTGCGGTTGAGCATTGCCCTGACCAGCCGATGCCGTATTTTCCGCCTGAGCCTGCGGATCCAGATCGTACGCCTCTGCCTCTTGGACAGATTTCTTGAACCCTTTTATCGCTTTTCCGACTCCTTCCCCCAATTGCGGCAATTTCCCCGCGCCAAAAATAATCAGCACAATCATGAGGATGAGAATTAATTCTGTAAAACCTAAGCTTCCAAACATGGTACCTCTCCTTGTTGGGGTATCACTTTTTTACCGTTTCCCGTGAACGCTTGCTAAACCGGTCCTTGAGACGATTCCTGGCCTCTTCCGCTTGCTCAAACATCTTACACTTTTCATAGGTGTTAATCAGATTATAATAGGCCAATGGTTCATCAGGATTATTTTCAACGGCATCTTCCATGATCTTAACTGCCATATCAGGTTTCTTGAGGTTTAAGGCAATCTCCATAAGCTTAAAACTCGACTCAAGATGACTTGGATCAAACTGCAAGACCTTCATATAGGCCTGCATTGCCATGTCCAAGGTATTAAAATCAGAGACTTGCGGGTCATCCAATTTTTCATACACCCCTGCCAAGTTATACCAAGCAATCGGATCCTCAGGTGAAATTTCGATTAGGCGTTCAAAATACTCTTTGGCCTCCAGAAATGCATTTTTGTCATGGTAGAGTCGCCCGACATTAAAAAGAGCAAGGACATCATAGGGGTTTAATTCCAGGGCTCGTTTAAATTGAGCCGTGGCCTCATCCAACATCCCCTTCGTTCCATAGATCGTACCCAGATTCGAGTAGTACATAGCCAGAGACCGATCCATTTCTACCCGAATGCCTTCTGCCATCTCAATCGATTTTTTTACCTCCGCCAAGGCTTCATCCATCCGCCCTTTATTGAAATAGAGCTCCCCTAACCGACACCGTGCTTGGAAGTCGTCCGGCTCCTCGCTCAGCAACTTTTCAATCTCAGCAATTTCCTCATCAACCGTTAATGGCCGTTCTACTGTGGTCGCCTCACCCGCCTGCGGTTCCATCGTTTGACTTCCAGCACTTTGTTCTTCCATTGCGTGTGTCCTAACCTACTGTGTTTGCCCGTAAACGGGACGAATTGGTTGATAGGCTACCCCGTCTTGAATTTTCTTACGAAGTTTCCCTAAAGTTCCTTTTTTATCGATGTTTAATAACATTAACCCAAGCACTACCATCAAGGTCAAATGTGATAATTGCAGCGCATAGCCCGCCATAAACATAAGACCAAGCCCATATCCCGCTAAGCGGCCGATCAACACCAACTTAATCACGGTATAGGCCCAACAGGTAAAGCCCAACACATAAAATGCGAAGGGGAGGTAAAAGGTATAGCCCATCCCCATTTGAAAAATCCAGCCTATCCCCTCGCCAGCCTTTCTGACTTCTTTCGCCACCACAGGGTTCCAGAGAGAAAGGAAAAAATCCATGAAAAGTAGAGCTAGAAATGCACTGCCCCCGCTGATTAACAAGATAAAGCCCCACCGGCGTTGTTGCTTATTTTTGGTGATAATTGAGGTGCTCCCGTAAGCCCAAAACACCAAGATGCTTGAAAGAACCATTAAGGCTTCCCCTAACCTATTGGCTTCATGCACTAGGGGTGGGGCATCAAAAATGTTGAGCCAGCCATAAGTCGTAGACATCGTTTGATAATACAGCCATCCGCTAATCCCCAGGAAAAAACTACCGACCATGAGCCTTTGGCTAAACACCCGGTGAGTAGCCCAAAATTCCATCACAAGGAAAACGAGCAACCCAAACGCCAAAATATTATAGACAATCGTGCCAACCATGACCGGAGGAAAGATTAAATAGCCCACCGTGCAGACTACCAACAAGGCTGACAAGGGGATAACGACCTTATCCCACTCTCCAACCCATAGGCTTGTCCGTACTTTTTGAACCAGCAAAATCCCTAAAATCAGAAAAACCAGAATGGCGGTCATATTCAACAGCACAAACCCCAAAGAGGAGAGTGTGCGAAATCCGATCCTGACCGCTTCATATTTTTCGGCTAACTTGCCAAGGTGCATACCCAACCGTGAAACCAGCCGATACAACACCAACTCAAAAAAGGCGGCAAACAGCAAACTCTTGAGACCCCATTCAAAAAGAAGTCCTGGGCCGTCTATTCTTTCCAGAGGTTTTTCAGTAGTAGAAATCATTATTTAAAACTTCAGGTATTGAAGCACAGGCGGATGAGGTGACTAGATTCTCCAGGATACCTTACTTAGACGCTAGATGGTTGTGCCGCAAGCTGTTTGTTATGACGGGTAATATATAACAAACCATCCGCCATGGAGTAATTAAATGGCAATTCACAGACAACTTCGCTGATCTTTTCATACACATGTTGATACACTTTTTCAGCCTGCTCCGGAGTCATTCCTGATTTGACTTCATAAAAGAACCCTAAGCTCAAATCTTCCGAGGCTGGCCGCATAATCCGTTGAATTCCATACCCCCCTGGATCACTCATAATGGGGGCTTCCTTTTCTAGATCAAACAGACACGGTTGACAGGAAAACCCATAGGAAGAATGAAGTTTCGTATTTTTGACAATAAAATTCAACGTTTCCAAGGACTCTTCTTCCGTTTCAGTCGGAAATCCCACGATCACATAGCAATGCACCGCAATCCCAAGATCAACACAATCTGAACAGATCCGATCAACATTTTCTTGGGTAATCCCCTTCACCATGAAATCCATCAACCGGGCATTATAGGTTTCCAACCCAAATACAATTTTCTGACATCCTGCCTCCCGCATTGAGGCTAGTAACTCGCGAGACAAATTTTTCTCAAATCGCAACTCGGCCGTCCACTGTAAATCCAACCCTCGATGAATCAGTTCCTTGCACAGTCGCTTGGTTGGCGAAAGGGCCAGGCATTCGTCGGTAAAGAAAAAATAGGGTGTTTCATATTTGCGGGAGAGCTCTTCTAATTCATCAACGACCTTCTTCGGATCTTTTTGCCGAAAATTCTGATGATCCAACGTCAGGGCACAAAAGGCACAGTCCTTGTAATAACATCCTCTAGAAAATTGCACCGGCAACACGGTATGAGGTGCTAAATATTCACCCAAGGGAAACCCATCATAATTTGGGGCCGGGTGCTCCGCCAGATTTTCAGAGTAAAAAGGCTGATTCACAATAATCTTTCCATCTTGCCGCCAGATGAGATTCGGTACTTTACTAAAGTCTTTTTTCCCGTCTAACTGATTTATGAGTTCCAACAGGGCAGTTTCACCTTCAAATACAATGAAATCGTCGGTCAATTGAAATAATCGGTCACACCGTCTGAGATTATCCACCAACCTCGTAAAAATACTTCCCCCGACCGTTACGTGAACCTCAGGATGGATTTCCTTAATTAATTTACAAAGAGTTAAACCAGGTATGATCTGTGATGTGGCAGTAATGGAAACCCCAACAAAGTCCGGAATATCTTGACCAAAGCCAGGAAGGAAGAATTTCCGATAAAGCTCAAGATACGGATTTTGATTTTCATCATATATAGCTTGAAGAATTTCGCGGGAAGAATAAATTGAATACGCAAATTGGTTGTCTACCACCGTCATCCTCGTTGGGAAATATAAAGAAGAGACAACATCTAACCACCGATCAATCAAAAACAGACATTCTCTGTACCGATCAAGATCGTAAAACTCTTCACCACGCAACGATTTTTTAACAGGCTCAATTTCATCTATCAAATAAGGAAATCGGTCAAGCGATTCAACGACGCGAGCGTAGTGCTCCTTACTCCCGTGGCCGGTTTCTCCAGAAACCGACTGTTCGAGTCTTTTCACCAAATCAACTAACCGAGGGTGAACATCTAACCCAAAGTCTTTAGTTAGAACTCTATCAAGTAATTCCATATTTAAATCACGTTGCTGATGAACTGGAACCCCGGATTTCTCAAGAAAGGCGGAAAGACAGGGCACACTCAAATAAGGCTGAGAGGGGTGCCAACTCGGAGGAAATAAAAGAGAAATTTTCACAACGCGGCTCCCAGGTGATGGGGATAATAAGAAACGCAAATAATATCTATTCTAAATTTATACACGCCGGATTCTCTTCAATGCAACAATTTGCCATTTCTTGTCGCATAAACCTTTATATCTTTTGACAAGGAATATGTATCCTGCAAAAAAAAACCTCCGGTAACTTCCCCCATTACTGGAGTCCATTACCGGAGGTTTTTTAACTCAGTCAGAGTCCTGAATGATAAAGGACTTGCTCAGAAAAGGCTTGAACCTAGTTTGGCATTTGAGCCGTAAACCAAGTCGAAATCCCTTTCATCCCGTTCCGTTCTACGTTGGAACCATCCCAGACCGCAAAAGCTACCGGGAAGCTGGCCCCTGCCGCAAATTGGACATCATTAGGATCCTGTGTCTTAAGGCTACGCTTCATCACCACACGCCATGTTGGTCCGCTACAACAGCCACCTTTCAAGGAACCATATGGCTCCCATAATCCATTGCCGACCACGTCTTGTGATGCTTGCGTAGTTAACGTACTAAACCCATTTGCATTTAAATCTTCGACCGATCCCACACGCATGTTAGGGTCTGACATGATGTTGCCCGACCAAATACCAGGGTTGAATGGCCCTAAGCTTCGGCCAATACGATCAGGATAAGTCACACCACCAGCTGGCTCCTCATAGTAATAATCCCAGGCAATTGAAGGATATTGATTATCCACATCCCACATACCTGCTACTCCGGCGCCCAGATCCTTTTGCCATTCCGCATTCCATCGCCAAATATTGACAGTCCCACCTGACTGACCCATACATTGGAATGGAGGAGCGCCTGCAGTTTGTACAGGAAATTGCACAGCCACTTGATCCCTGAAATCCTGCGGACCAATGGTGGTGTTATTTAATGTTTGATCACCCCAGTTGGCCCAAACGCCGATTTCCTCGCCATTTGTTGCCATTTTGATCATCACAGTTTTCACCGAGATGTTCGGGTGCATTGGGGTCGTTATCGTCTGCCCACTTAACGGAGCAACGATACCAGGCACGGATTCCCATACGGGATTGGCCGCATCCATTGGAATTGGGCCAGTGATTTTTCCAACCGGAATCGTTACCGGTTGCGAGACGGCTAACGGAATCTGTCCCATGGTCAACCCAACACATACCACAAGGACAGACAGAAGAACGCCAAACACCAGTCGTTTGTTACGCGTCTGCACCAATCTCATAATGACGCATCCTCCTTTGATAAAAGATTAAAACCGAAAAGACTTCTAACAACCTGTCTCCTCAAACCTGTCACTCTCAAAAACAATTATTCAATATTATCAATATTATGCATTTCCAGATTGCCCTGAAGCTCCGCTTTCCTTATCCAAAAACGCATCAGCGCCTACTTCACTCATGAGTAGGCTTAATTCGTTACCTTGATCCTGAGCCCCACATTCAAAAGTCTGACCTTCCGGATTATTGTACGTCGCCGGTCGATAATCAGTCTCTGAATATGGCTGAGGAGTGACTCCCAAAAACGCAATATCGAATGCCATCCATTGTGACGTGAAATCAGCTAAAATTTTATAAAAACCGTAATCGGCTTTTCTTTTTAACATCCCTGAAAATAACGGGACCCAACGACCGATATGCTCCTTAACAAATTTTTTCTCTGCTTCAATGACTGTTTTAAGTTTCTCTGCCCCATCATGAAGAATGGCATAGGATTCCTTATATGCCAAATAATGCATAAATTCTAATTCCACACTCAAATGATCAAGCCGCTCATGAATATCGGGAGAAAGCTGAAGGCCAAAGGCACTATAAAATCCGGCAATGTCCCCCATTACGTATGACTGACCAAAGACATGATCATTTCCAAACAACGTTTCGTATGGCGGGCAATCCAATGCGATGACATTGCTAAACACCCGTCTATGCTCATCACGTAAATCTTGGAGATTCCAGTTTTCCCCTTCCGATGATATCCAAGCTTCAATTGCATCAAAGTTGGACCCCAATGCATCAAGACGCTCTTGTGCCTCTTCTCCACCTATACCTTGTAATTCTTTTTTCAACCCTTCTAGGGCCGATTTTCCATCTTCGACAAACTCTCCACTCTGAAGGTAATCCAAAAACTCTTCGTCTTCTGGATACAGATACCCCCATGACACCAAGAGATAGAGCTTACTTCGACAAAGCGCCCGATCAACAGCTGGGGCATCCTTTGGAGAAATCTTCACGGCCTTTTCTTCTCCAGAATTCGGGCTTCCGTTTATTCCTAATTTTTTACCCTCTTTAACTCCTGATGCCATATTTCACCTAACTTTTAAAAATTTTCATTTCACAAGCATTTGCTTCAATTAGGATCATCTCAGGACCATTAAGGATTCATGAAAAAGGGATCAGATAATAGGACAACAGCCCTATGAAGTCAAGACTTCAATATCCCTCATGGGCCTCCGGTCTCCATAACTTTCGAGCAATTGGAATCCACGACCTAAACACCGAAAATCCCCATTTTTCAGACCTCCATCCAATTCGCATACTCACCAACTAAATAGTCCATAATCCCACTCCCCCCACAGCCGCCATCCATCAACACAAATAAGCGTAAGACGCCCCCCAACTCCTATCTGGGAACAATCCGAATAGCTGTCCGGTCGTTCACCGTTCCACAGATATATTGGCAAACGCCACAACCCACGCACAGCGCGTCATCTACACGAATGTGATATGAGGAAAAATCCATCGAGAGAGCCTCCGTAGGACATTTAGAAACACACGCATTGCAGCCAGTTCCTGCCGTACACATTTTTGCCCAAACTTTCGCCACTCCCATATTCACCTGAAAACGACTCGCAACAGGCAAAAGGGCGTCCGTTTCACACGCCCCAATACAAGGAAGATCTTCACATAATTTGCAGGGGGATTCTCCTGGATAGATGACGGGAGTGTCATTACTCGATAACGCTTGAATCGCATCGTGAGGACAAGCCTCCACGCAATCAGCGCATCCGGTACATCGCTCCAAAAACAACTCCTCCTCAACGGCACCTGGCGGACGCAGCCACCCCGTTTTCTCAGAAACGGGCCGCTCCTTTTTTATCGGGGAAGGAGCATCACGATGCTTCACGAATTCATGAACAGTCGCGCCAATAGAAATTGCCGAATGTCGAAGAAACATTCTTCGACCTAAGGATGGATTAGAGGAAGGCTGATTTGACAGATCGGAGTCAGACATTAACGACACTTTTAATAGTCAAAAAACCAAGTGAGTCAAATTGGGCGCAAGGGAACGTGTTTCTTTTACATACATTTAAACCACTCCAGAGGCTCTGAGCTTATACACTTCCACGCATCTGTCACAGGCCCCATACTCCACATCCCATCCTGGGTGGTTTTCACGAATAAAATCTAAGACAAACCCTTCCAGGGTCTCATCCATATTTTCTACCCAGGTGTAGGTTGGGAATCGACAAAGAGGACAAGGAAAGCCTGGGAGCAGCATGGGCTTCGTTGGCACATCTGGAACTTCACTCTCCTCAACCTCTATGGCTCTCTCAATAACTCGTATCGTATCCGAAGCCATTTCTACTAATTCAGCATGAGTAAGATACTCCGTCTGCCAGATCCCTTCAAACACGGATTCCACCTGACCGGGAAGAATCTTTCGATACCAAGAACGGAATTCACGAAACCGATATTCCCTGGAAAACATGGGTTCCTTGCCTGTTCGGGCAATCCGGCTATCGACATGCAGGTTCCACAGCACGCGATATCGGTTCAAGATCAAATGTTCTTCTCCGGGATTCAACCCCACTTTTGTGTCGGGATCATATCCAAATGCCTCATCTAACATGTCAGAAATATGCGTTAACTCATGCCGTAAGTAACGCGTAATGGCTGGATCATAAAATCGCCGAGGGATCAATTTTATCCCCACCCCTTTCTTCCCGGCCTCTTCAAACTGGCGAGCCAGTTTTTCCTCAACCACCCCCCATTTTCTAAGGACGTCAACCCCTTCCTGATCTTCCTTCAACACCCCCCTTACCAACACAATCCCAGTTTTATCTCGCAGAGCAGGGAAGTCATCGAAAGCATCACGAAGAATTTCGGCGAACCCCCATTTCGCAAATAAATGCTGATAGAGCAGCTTAAACTCCGGCTCCCGATCATCGAGGGAAAATTTCTCGTAAATGGGATCGGCAAACTCGTGAAACTCATTATAATAAGTCGGATCCCCCTCGCGCTCTGTCTTTTCAGCAAATGAATCGATAACCTCCTGCAGGAGGGCGGGTTGAAAACGAATTTCCATGAGCAAACCTCCGTTTACTGCAAGATCACCACAAGTCGAGTTTTGTTTCTCGTAAGATGATCGCCGTAATAATAAATTCGCATTGATTTGGGAGGTAGCTACCTTGACTCCCTCGAAAAGCGCCGTTTAGTATCATAATCTGATTGAATTATAGGAATGAGTTTTCCCTTTTGGCAAGAGAATCCCATTGATCCCTTCACGAAGCCGTACAAACGACGATTTTGTTTTGTCCATCTGTTTCTCAAGCGAGGAATTTTATGACCCAGCCGACAAGCCCTGACACACTAAGCTCCAATCCCGGGTTCGCCCAACACTCTGAATTGCCTGCTGTTACGCCAGTCATTGATTCATTGGCCTATTGGAAAGGCGGGGCCAAAGAACTGAAGTCCTTCCGTGGCCACACACAAGAAATTTGGTCTGTGGCCTTTTCTCCTGATGGTCTCACCCTCGCAAGCGGAGGGAACGATCGCTTCATTCGGATTTGGGATATTGAAACCGGCCGTCTTCTTCGTTCCTTACGAGGGCATACCCTTCTCGTTCGAGAAGTCAAGTATAGCCCAGATGGCCAAATGATCGCTTCCGCCAGTGAAGACCGGACCATTCGGCTCTGGAATCCTCAAACCGGGGAAACCCTTCGATTGCTCTTTACTCGTTATGACCATGCCGTTTGCAGTATTTCCTATTCCCCAGATGGGCTCATGCTCGCCAGGGCCGGGCAGAATAAAGACATTAAAATCTGGGAAGTAACCACAGGCACCGAACTCATGACTCTTCTTGGGAAAGACCAATACGACCACAATTGGAGTGTGTGCACCGCATTTTCCCCGGATGGCATTCACCTAGTGGCTGGCACCGACATTGGGAAAATCAAACTCTATGAGGTTCTGCCAAGCGGGGAAGAAAAAATTGTCATCAACGGCCATTGGAGAGATGAAGCCGATGACGAAGAGACTGAAAATCGTGGATTCTACGTAGATGACCAAGGCGGATTTCAAAAACCCATGGAATATTGGATTGGGGCCCTGACCTTCACTCCAGACGGGGGCACCATGATTTCCGGAAGTCGTGACTGTACGATTAAATTCTGGGACATGCCGACGCTAGAAGAACGCCGCACGCTGAAAGGGCATTCGGAATGGGTCAGGAACCTTCTTGTAACCCAGGACGGGCAAGTGCTTATCAGCGCCAGCGATGATGGAACCGTCAAGATGTGGGATATTCAAACTGGCCGTCAATTCCGTACGCTTCGGTCACACAAAGGACCCGTCAGGGGAATTGCCCTTTCATCTGATGGGAAATATCTCGCCACAGCTGGAAATGACCGGATCATCACCCTCTGGGAAGGCGGAGAATAATTAATCTCTTTTTCCCTACAACTCTGACTGACAACCACTTCTGGCAGCTCTTTTCATTAAGTAGAGGGCTGCCCTTTCATTTATCATCCTGATCGCTTCTCAACAAATCGGCGGCGTCGCCTGCCCGCACAATACCGTAACGTTTACATTTTTCCCAAAGCCCTTTTCGGGATAATCCCAAAACTTTCGACGCCGTCATCCGACTCCACCCAGTTCGATTGAGTATTTCAAGAATATGACTTCGTTCAAAGTGCTCTCTGGCTTCGGCCAATGTTTCCATCGCCCCATTTTTCAAGCCTTTTCTGGCTACCAGGTTCCCACAAAACCCGCATCCTTTTTGCGGTTCCCCCCCCGCATAGGGACATCGACTCTGCCCACAGAGATCCCAAACCTGGATTTCTTGAGTGTGTTGCGCTAGGGCTAAGGCACGCTCAATGGTATTTTCTAATTCCCGGACATTCCCCGGAAACGAATACTGCAATAACACCTCACGAGCTTGCCGCGATAAAGCTTTGGTTTCTTGGTGGTTTCGACTCGCCATTGTCTCCAGAAAATGCTGGGCGATCATAAAGATATCTTCTCGACGTTCTCGGAGAGGGGGAAGCTGAACCGGCACCACATTCAATCGATAATACAGATCTTCGCGGAATCGTCCTTGCTCGACTTCTTTCCGCAAGTCCTTCTGCGTCGCGCACACCAATCGCACATCCACTTCAATCGTGTCATTACCCCCGACTCGTTCAAATTGCCGTTCCTGTAACACACGAAGCAACTTAATTTGTACCAACGGGGAAATTTCCCCGATTTCATCTAAGAAGAGAGTCCCCTGATGAGCGAGTTCAAATCGACCACGCCGTTGCCGAAGAGCACCCGTAAACGCTCCTTTCTCATGCCCAAACAGCTCGGCCTCCAAGAGAGTTTCCGGCAGCGCCGCACAGCTCACTTTAACCAACGCATGATTTCGGCGGGCGCTATTGGCATGAATGGCATTGGCGATCAACTCTTTTCCCGTTCCACTTTCACCAACCACTAAGACCGTCGCGTCAGTGACCGAGACTAACTTGATTTTCTCCAGCACTTGTCGCATCCGCTCATTTTTCCCCACAATCCCTTGAAAACTAAATTTCTTTTCCAATTCATCCCGTAACACCCGATTCTCTTCCCGAAGAGCCACCACTGCGCACACCCGTTCCACACTCAGCAACAACTCATCCATGGAAAACGGTTTCGTGATGAAGTCGTAGGCCCCACTTTTCATCGCATCCACGGCCGTATCAACAGAACCATGGGCAGTAATGACAATCACTTCCGTGCCAGGGCACTGCTCCCTGCACTGCTTCACAATATGAAGCCCGTCCACACCGGGTAATCGCAAATCAGTAATCACCAGATTGAACCGTGAAGCCTGCAACCGCTCCAGTCCTTCCAACCCGGTACTGGCTTCCTGTACCACGTACCCGACAGCCTTCAGCGCATCCACCATAGAGACTCGCATCAAGGGCTCATCATCAATTATCAGAACGGAACCGCGAATCACGTGCCCACCTTCACCGAAGTGCCCGCACGAGATCGGACCAATGGCAAGCGAATGGTAAAACGAGTGCCTTTTCCCTCTTCACTGTCCACCAACATCTCACCTGCATGTCGCTGCACAATTCCCAAACTCACCGACAACCCCAACCCGGTCCCCTCTCCAGTTCCTTTCGTCGTAAAAAAAGGATCAAAAATATGAGGACGAATCTCCGGAGGTATTCCGCACCCAGTGTCCTCAACCTCAATCTCACATACTTCTTCCTGTTTTCGAGTACGCAACGTCACCTGGCCCCCTTCCTTGAGTGCCTGAACCGCGTTCAGGACTAAGTTCATCATCACCTGCTCAATCATATGCGCATCGACCATCACCGAAGGAAGTGTCTCGTCATAGACCTTACTCAACGTGGCCTGTTTGGTCAAAAACAGATGCTCGGTCAAGACCAGCACTCGGTCTAAAATTTGATGAAGATCTGTCATCACTAATTCCGGTTCGCGTTGCTGGGAAAAATCCAAGAGCTGACGGACGATGCGTTGAACCCGTCGCAACCCATCCTCCATGAAATGCAAATATTCCTGAGAACGCTCCGGCGTGAGGGTCCCCTTTCGAATATTGTATAAACAATTCAAAATGCCCCCTAACGGGTTGTTGATTTCATGGGCAACCCCGGCAGCCAGTTGACCGATGGACGCTAAACGCTCAGAATTTTGGACCTGTCGTTCCAAGTGCTTGCGCTCCGTGATATCCCTGGCAATGCCCAAGACGCCGTTGTAAACGCCTTCATCATTGAGAAGTGGGGCCACACTCACCAGCACCGACCGCAACTCTCCCTCTCGACTCACGATCTCGACTTCGTAGACTTGTTTTGTCCCAAGATCCAAGGTCTCTTTCAAATACCGGCCACGATACCGCTTGGAGAGTAACGAGAGATACCGCTTACCAATCAAATCTTCTTTTCGATACCCCCACGCATCAACTTTTCCATTGACATAGGTAAACCGTAAATCAACGTCCAAGGTATAAATCACGTCGTTCGCATTTTCCAGCAAACTTTCAATGTACAGTTTGGCCTGTTCAATTTCCCGAGTACGCTCAGAGACCTTCTCTTCCAGGACTTCATTGTATCGTTGCAGTTCAGCTTCAAGCTTTTTATGTTCGGTAATATCTCTCAACTGGACCATGATTGAGGCTCTTCCACCCATATCAATGCGAACCAGGTCCATCTCCATAGACTTCATGAGGCCTTGCCGATCATAGACTTCAATCTCTGTCGTGGGCACCTTCGGCTCCTCACCGCTGACTCGTTCCAACAAACTCTGACTGACGACCTGGAAGGCCGGTGGAACAAGCTTCACAAAGGAATCGCCTGCTAAATCGGAAGGGACATAGCCTAAAATATCCCGTTCACGGGCATTGACATCCAAGATCCGGCCTTCCGGATCAACCACAAAGATTGAATCGGCCGCCAAATTAAATAACGCCTTATATCCGGCCTCCGAGTCAGACAATTGTTGGGTCCGTTCCGCCACAATCCCTTCCAGTTGGGTGGTATAGCGTTCCACTTCACGCTCCAGAGCCTTTCGGGCAGTGATATCCCTCACAAATCCTCTCGAATACACCACCGAATGGGTTCCTGGATCCATGAGAGACGTCGAATGAATTTCCACATCCAGCACTTCATGCGATTGTGTCCGAAAGACGGTTTCTATGGAGCGAGACCCACCTAAGGCTAATCCCTGGACATACGCTTGCACCCCTTCTTGTTGTTCTTCTGGAACAATATCCCAGAGCGACATTTCAAGCATGTCGGCTAGCGAATATCCCAGCTTCTGCAATTCGGTCGTATTGACATGCACAAACCGCCCTGCGGGATCTAATTGATGAATCATTTCCGGAGCATTTTCAATAAGGTCACGATATTTCTGCTCCAATCGTCCAATTTCATCAACTTTCTGGTTCAACTCAGAAAACGAATGTTGAAGATTGTCCGCCATGGCATTGAACGTGTCAGCCAAGCGTTCAATTTCATCACCGGTACGGATCTCAATCTTTTCCGCAAGGTACCCGCCACCAAATTGCTCAACTCCTTTCGATAAGGCTTGAATGGGCTTCACAATGCGGCCGGCAACCACGACTCCCGCTCCCCACAAGATGACAAGCACTGCGATGCCATAGAAGATCACCTTACTCAATAATTGATCCAGCGGAGCATACGTTTCTGCAGAATCTTGACTGGTCAACATATACCAGGACTTGCCCCCAAAACTTTCTGGAGCGAGCGGTATCCCCAAGTGCAAAGGCGCATAGCCAACAATGGCATTCGGCATACCATGCGAATCTGGATCAGCGACCAACCACCCCACGCCACCTTGTTGAAACGCACTGACCACACTGGGCGGCATTACATGTTCTTCCAAAGAAAACGCGGGGCAGAGAATCGGCATCCCATCGGAAGCGGTTAACATGGCATGACCTGTTTTCCCGGCGGCCACTTCAGAAATCGACCGAAACAACGAGTCCCTCCTCAGAAGAATACTAATGGCTCCCACCACATGCTGACGATGATCATCCCAAATAGGGACACCAACATTCAGGACATGAGTCCCAAACCCTGGATCAAATGACAGGTCGCTCACAAACGCCTGGGCATCATGATGCTGAACGAGGGCCTCCCACCAGAGACTGTTTCCATGGAAAAAACTTACTTGTGGAAAGGAACTCAACACCAGCGCTCCTTGCGTATCGACCACGACAATGGCGAGATAATCCGATTTCCGAATCGCATGCCATTGAATCAGATAGTCAGTGGCATATTTGTTCAGAAAAACCGGAAACTCATCCTTACTGGATTGAGCTCGCCAACTTTCCTGCCACTGCTGAATAAGGGCCTGAATTTCGTCTGCATTCTTATCAGCATAACTGCGGTTCGAATTCATGACGGCACTTCGAATAAACGGAATGGTGGCGAGCTGTTGCGCTTCATTGATCCCACGAATGATCTGGGTCTCGACTTTACGGGCCACTTCCACGGCAATCCCCTTCATCGTGATACCGGCAGCTTCCCTTAGAGCCCGTTTTTCTTCAAAATACGTGAGGAGGAGAGAGAGAATAAGGGGCAAAAGACCAACCAGCACCATAGCCAGGATTGTCTTGCCCTTCAGTTGGAGGGGAAAACCAAAGCGTTTCACTTTGGTAACATCGCAAAATCCATAAAGAATGTCTAACTCCTGTAATTTTCTACATTTTGGTACTCCTTTTTCCTTGATGTCAAGAAACGGTAACAGAGGTGACTTATTTACCTCGACTCAATAACTTGCCCTCTGCACCAGGCCATAGCAAAAGAAGCGGACTCGCCACAAAAATGGAGGAATACGTCCCAACGATGACCCCTAACAATAAGGCCAAAGAAAAATCGTGCAACACTTCTCCTCCCCAAACGGTCAATGGTACCAGCACGAGAACAACAGTCAACGTCGTTATTAAGGTCCGGCTTAAGACCTGATTGATTCCATTATTAATAATTGTCGTCGTCGTTTCCCGTCTCCTCTGACGAAGATTTTCCCGAATCCGGTCAAACACAATCACGGTATCGGTCAAAGAATAGCCTGCCAGGGTCAACAGCGCGGTCACCACAAGCAACGTAATTTCTTTATTCAACAAAAAATAAATCCCCAACACCACAAGGACGTCATGAAACGTCGCAATGGCCGCAGCCACACCAAAGCGAAACTCAAAACGGACGGCGACATAGAGAATAATCCCTGCAAGCGAAAGGATGACCGCAATCAGGGCATCTGCCTGAAGCTTTTTCCCAATTGTGGGGCCGATTGAGGTACTGGAGTCCACCACAAACCCATGATCAGGAAATTCAGCTTGAAAGGCCTGAATGATATTCTTACTGACTCCTTCTTCGATCGTGGTTTCTGTTTTCACGCGAATCAAGAGCTTTTGATCCTGGGGAAACTCCTGAAGTTCCGCGGCACCCAATCCATGCGCATCTAAGGCCTTCCTGGCTTCGGCAATCAAGAGCGGCTTATCAAACTTGAGCTGGACCGCCGTCCCTCCAGCAAAATCGATCCCCAAATTGGCCCATCCCACCAGAATCCCGATAACGGCCAACAATCCCAGAAAAGCCAGAAAGCCCGATACCATGAAGGCAATGTTCCGCTTTCCCATAAAATCAATATCTGTTTTCCCAAGAATTTCCATCATGACCAAAAAATTCTCCTCCCCAAAGAATATCCCATGTCTATGAGCATGCGCTGACGCCTTTCATCAAGCAATCCTCGTTTTTGAAAATGCCGCATGCCTACTCTCCGACCAACCACGGCGATAAGGTTCCCCAAGCACTTCTCAAGCCAGGCAACCCGTTAGATACTGAGCGTATCCAACTTTCGTCGGTTCAGGAAATCAAACACCACCTTCGTCCCGACCAACGCCGTAAACAAGTTAATAGCAATTCCCAAACACAAGGTCACCGCAAACCCTTTTATGGGGCCGGTTCCAAATAAAAACAGCGCCAACCCCGTGATCAAGGTCGTAACATGAGAATCCACAATCGTCAAAAAGGCTTTATTGTACCCACTATCTACCGCCAAACGAACGGGACGGCCTTGGCGGAGTTCCTCTCTGATCCGTTCAAATATCAACACATTGGAATCGACTCCCATTCCAATGGTCAAAATAATTCCGGCAATACCCGGTAAGGTTAAGGTGGCATTGAGCCCTGATAAAGCTCCCAGCAAACAGATTAAATTAAGAAAAACGGCCATATTGGCAATGAGGCCGGAGAGCCGGTAATACACAATCATAAAGATCAAGACCAGCGACCCGGCGATAATGGTTGTTCGTAAACCCTTGTCAATCGAATCCTGCCCCAGAGAAGGCCCCACCGTTAAGTCCTGCAAGGTTTTCAAGGGTGCCGGTAACGCACCCGCTCGAAGTACCACGGCCAGATCATTCGCCTCTGCCGTGGTAAATGTGCCTTCAATGATCGCGCGACCACCGCTAATGCGATCTCGAATGACGGGCGCCGAATACACCTTTCCATCCAAGACCACCGCCATCCGTTTACCGATATTGGCAGCCGTCAGCTCATCAAATTCTCGTGCCCCTTTGCTGTCAAAGGTGATGCTGACAATCGGCTCATTGAAATCACCAATCGTCACGCGCGCATCCTGCAGCACGTCCCCAATGAGGACCGCATCTTTTTTCACGAGATAAGGAATGCTATATGCCCGCCCATCGGGTTCCGAGACCGCCGATTCAAATAGAATTTCTGCCCCTTCAGGAATTTTTCCTTCCAACGTCTTCCTCACCGTGTCCTCTTGGCCTTTTTCCACTTGAGGCGGTAAATCCAAGGCCGCCTTGGACTCCTCCAACAATTTAAATTCTAAGAGGGCCGTTTCTTGAATGAGATCTTTAGCTCGTTGAGGGTCTTTGACCCCTGGCAACTGAATCGCAATTTGATTGAGCCCCAACCGTTGGATGAGAGGTTCAGCCACCCCAAATTCATCAATCCGGTTTCTGAGGGTTTCAAGTGCCTGATTGATGGCTGAGGTTTTGACTCGCTCCACCTCAGTGGAGCGGAGTTCGTAGACCAAGCGCGTTCCTGATGGATTTTGCGACACAAAGTTCGGGAAAGCCTCATCGAGAAGCATTCGGACCTTCTCCCCATCGGCTTCTTGTTGAAGGGTGATGACAATCATCGTCGAGCCCTCACGACGAACACCCTCCACCACGATCGCCTTATCCTTCAGCAGATCGTCAACGGCCTTACGAATCCGATCAACGGCAATCTCCACCGCCCGCTCCTCTTCTACTTCCAAGACCAGGTGGATTCCGCCCTGAAGATCCAGACCCAAGGAGAGCCCACGATGGCTCAATACCCGCTTGACCCCATCAGGGAAGGACTGGAACAGCCCTGGAAACGAAGGAAGGGCCAGGATGACGGACACCACCGTGACCACAAAAAGGAGAAACAATCTCCCACGAAGCTTTTTCATTCATCTACCCCTTGATCCATCATGTTTCATTCGACGTGCGGATGCTCGCGACATGATCGCGTTGCAACCGAATTTTTGTATTATCCGCAACTTGTAGGGTAGCCGTTTCCTTATCCAAATTGGTGACGGTTCCCCAAATCCCCGAAGACGTGATCACCTTATCGCCTTTTTTCAGGCTATCCAACAATTCCCGTTGTTTTTTTTGCCGACGTTGCTGCGGCAAAATGAGCAAAAAATAAAACACCACAAAAATCAGGAGAAAAGGAATGAGTGATAATAATCCAGCCGATGAATCGGAACCGGCTCCCCCGGTTTGAGCCCACGCATAGGAATCTAGGTTCATAGGTACCTCAATGTAAAAACGTCTTTGGCCAATCCATTCGATCAGGTCGTCACGTCCTGAATGAGCGCTTCACGCGTGTCACATTCGCGTCGGCGGTAAAAATCTTTCCGGTAGTCGTCAAACCGATTCGCGCTGATTGCTTGGCGTAACCCATTCATGAGCGAGCCATAATACCAGAGATTATGAACCGTATTCAGGCGCACGCCCAACATTTCATGCGATAAAAATAAGTGCCGTAAATAGGCCCTGGAAAACCGTTGGCATACCGGACACCCACATTCGGCATCAATAGGATTAGGATCCCTGGCATAGCGGGCCTGTTTGATCAACACTTTCCCCGTCGAGGTAAACAGCCAACCGGTGCGTCCATGCCGGGTCGGAATGACGCAATCAAATAAATCCAATCCCCGAGCTACCCCTTCCACAATATCTTCAGGAAGCCCGACTCCCATTAAGTAGCGCGGACGGCTGGGGGGAAGCTGATCTATCACCGTCTCGATCATCGCCAACATCGCGGGCTTTTCTTCTCCCAAGGATAACCCACCCAAGGCATAGCCATCCATGTTCAAATTGACTAACTCCTGAGTCGACTCTTGTCTCAACTGGACAAAGACTCCACCCTGGACTATCCCAAACAGCCATTGATGATCTTTTCTCGGCACCACAGCACACCGCTTAGCCCACCTGGTCGTTCGCTGCACGGCTTCACGCGCTTGCTGTTCAGTACAAGGAAAGGTCGGACAATGGTCAAGAACCATCATAATGTCGGATCCAAGCGCGACTTGAATGGCGAGGCTTTTTTCCGGTGAGAGCAAATGCCACGCACCGTCGATATGAGAACGAAAGCCGACTCCCTCCTCCGTCACCTCACAGAGATCGGCCAAGCTCACCATCTGGTAGCCACCACTATCGGTCAAAATCGTTCCAGGCCATTGCATAAAGGCATGAAGCCCTCCAAGAGATTCAATCAGTTCATGGCCAGGTCGCAAAAACAGATGATAGGCATTCGCCAAGATCATATGAAACCCGCATTCTCGGACTTCTTGCGGGTCAAGCCCCTTGACCGTCCCCTGTGAGCCAACCGGCATGAAAGCCGGAGTGTCGATCTCCCCATGTGTGGTAGACAATCGTCCAACCCTCGCGCGTCCCGTTGGCAAGGTATGCTGAATATGAAAACGATTGAGACCTGACTGTGGGATGGATGGTTCTTCAGACATTGGCTCTGCGTATACTTGACCTTGCTGCACGTTACATTTTCTCCGGCGCGGAAATTCCCAGGAGTGTCAGACCATTACTAATGACCGTCTGGACTTGCCGAAGCAGGGCTAGGCGAGCGGCAGTCAGATCAGGTGGAATACATTCGTACGTAGGTTCCTGACTCGACGCTGCAACGTTCCCATTTGTCCCTAATTCACCCTTGTCTCCTGTATCCCCAGTGGTTCTTTCAGAATCCAAAGAGGGGAGGACCCGATTTTTGTTGTAGTAGGCATGTAACTGCGCAGCAAGCTCTTGGAGATAAGACGTGAGCCGATGAGGCTCTAACGCCGTAGCGCTGCCTTCGACCACAAAAGGATACTGTGCCAAAGTCTTAATGAGTCCTAACTCTTCATTGTGAACCAACAACGCCTGATCAACCTCCTGGAGAGCTGGGAGGCGCACTTGCCGTTCATGAGCCACCCGAAAAAGACTGGCCAAGCGAGCATGCGCATACTGAACATAATAGACAGGGTTGTCCGAAGACTGTTGTTTGGCCAATTCCAAATCAAAATCCAAATGCGTATCGGCTCGTCTCATCAAGAAAAAGAACTTGGCGGCATCAGGACCGACCTCATCAATCACCTCTCGTAAGGTCACAAATTCGCCGGCTCGCTTCGACATCTCAATTTTTTGCCCACCACGTCGCAGGCTCACCATTTGCACCAAAACGATTCGCAAAGCCTCCTTGGCAAAGCCAAAGGCTTGCACGGTGGCCTCCATCCGTGGAATATACCCATGATGGTCGGCACCCCAAATATTGATCAAGGTATCAAAGCCTCGTTCTAACTTTTGTCGATGGTAGGCCATATCGGCCGCTAAGTAGGTATAACTTCCATCCTGTTTTTGAGCCACACGATCCTTTTCATCCCCGAATTGAGAAGAGCGAAACCACCAGGCTCCGTCCTCTTGTATTAACAGGTTCTTCTGCCGAAGTTCGTCCAACGCCTGTTGAATGAGGCCCGTCGCATGCAGGGATGTTTCGCTAAACCAGGTTTCAAATTCGACTCCAAATGTGGCCAAATCTTCCTTAATACCATCTAAGAGCATCTGGCTGGCCAATTGGGCACAGCGCATCTCGGCCTCATCCGATGGACCATCCAGTAAGGCTTGCCCATGGGTCTTCGCCACCGACTCAGCCACAATTTTTATATAGTCTCCATGATACCCATCCTCGGGAAACGATGACGGTTTCCCCCAATGCTCTCGATAGCGGGCATAGACGGAACGACCCAATAACTGTAATTGGCGACCGGCATCGTTAATATAATATTCACGTGAAACCGTAAATCCGACAGATTCCAAGAGTCTAGCGATGGCTTGTCCCAGTGCAGCTCCCCGTCCATGTCCGACATGCAACGGCCCGGTCGGATTAGCACTCACGAATTCCAGTAAAATGCGTTTCCCTTTTCCAATGTGGCTGGTCCCATATAACGATCCATTGTCCTGAATCATCTGAAGAACCTGGATCCACCGGAGGGGATGGAAAGTCAAATTCAAAAATCCTGGAGGGGCGACATCAACGCAGACGAATACATCGGAAAACTGCGCACGAAGTCCTGTTGCCAACAATTCAGCCACTTTCAAAGGCGGTTGCCGAACTTGTGAGGCCAAAGTCATCGCAACACTAGAAGAAAAGTCTCCCCATTCCGGTCGTTTAGGAGGTTCCACAACAATGGTTGGAATCGTGGCCACCTTCAGCTCGCCCGATTTCTGTACCTTGCCTAAGACGACAGCGATGGCTTTAATGGCTTGATTTTGGAGAAGTTCATCCACTCAGACAGATCCTATCTACGCAGAATATATGGGTTTTTTTAGTAGCCGCGGCGAATGTAACACAGCATTCTAGCCAAGGCAAGGCACATTGAGAGCTTCATCAACACACCCGAACGTTGCCCCGTGAGTGGCGGATGCCTTTACTCCACATAACACTTCTTCCACCTTGGCTAAGACTTCATGTGGTAGAATAGAAAGACACGGTCTATCCGTACAGTGCGCAATGGACGCCTTCCCTATGCAATGACAGGATTTTCGTATGACGGCTACATGTGTTCTTCGTGGCGCCCATTTTGCTGGATCAGTGGGACCAAACAACAACACCGAAGGAATACCCAAACTTGCAGCCAAATGCGAAAGTCCTGAATCATGCCCAATAAACAATCGGGCATGTTGTAAATATTGCCCTACTGAAAGCAGATCTATTCCCGTAAGAATGGTGTATTCAAGGTGAGTCAGGAGGCCTTGCACATTTCGAAGAGAGTCAGTATCTGCGGGTCCTCCCACAAGACAAATATTCCGATGTGGTTGCACCATCATCAGGCCATTGACAATACTCGCCCATAACACTGGAGAAGCACATTTATATCTACTACCACTTCCAGCATGGAGAACGACAAGTGGCTCCTTAATTGAACAAGGTGTCCTCGCCGACTGTGATTTGGAGAGGACAAGGAGACGTGCAAGATTCACTTTCGTTTCTCTGTCAGAAATGACCTGTTTCGTCTGGACCCACGGTTGGAGTATTTCCATATACCGATCAGCCATATGAGCATGGAGCAACGTCGGGTCATGAGGTGACCGAAGAATACAGTTTTGGATTCCCGCAGTCCTCAACCAATTTCGCCATATCCCCTCTGAGTCCTCCAACCAGCCTATGGCTCTTTCGCAGCGACCGAGAATTGACAGAATTTTTTCATAGTGGGAAACATTCGGCCCACGATACGCCAACAATTCCAGCCTATCAAAAGAATAGGACTGATGAACCTCTTGTGCATCAACAAGGACCTCCCCTAATTCCTTGTGGCCAAACCAAATCATGCGATGCCCGGGAAATGTAGCCTGCAATACCCGAAGAGCGGGCAGAGCCAATAACCCATCCCCTAACGCACCAGGATGGACAATCAATAAGCTCGGAGGGGAAAGAGACATGCAATTATTTCAAATGAGAAGCAGCTTTTCTGGCAAATTCATAATCAGAGGGAGTATTAATATTCAAAAAAGAATACCCATGTGGGTCGATGTCTTGGAATAGAGATTCCTCGACAATTTGCACGGAGAGAGATGGGTCATTGACCAGGCTTTGAATTCGAAGGTTCCCATCATGAATCATTTGCTCCATGATAAAGGAGCATCGTTTGGAATACCGTCCATGAAGAGGCTGGAATCCGGTAGAAAGCTTGACCATCAGGACATCACTTTCAGGGAGGGCGCAAAGCCGGGAAATGACCAAAGAATTTAAAAATGGCATGTCGCAGGCCACAACAAAAACCCAAGAATGCGAGGCCTCCTTGAGCCCCGTAAACAACCCACCCAAAGAACCCTTTTGAGGAATAGCGTCAGTCACTAATCGGACAGGGAGATGTCCGCATGGGTAATCTTCCGTGGCAGTCACCAGTAATACCTCATCAAATAAATCCCCCATGATGAGACAAACTTTATCCAGAAATGTCGTCCCCTCCCATTCAAGAACTCGTTTATCTTTTCCCATCCTCCGGCTTTGGCCGCCTGCCAAGACTACACCGGAAATGGTTGTAAATTTCATCATATTCGGCATAAAAAAAAGGGGGTGGTTGCCCACCCCCTTCATTTTTTCGGAGAATTCCGATGCTTACATCTTTGTTAGGCTTTACCCTTGCGACGATTGGCTCGCCTGGTCAAAATCCACCCCTCGACAAGGACCAAACCAATGGCTGCCACAGTTGGATAGATATATGTTTCTTTTTCAATTGGTGGCTCTAACACAAGATAATAGAAGGCGGAGACCGCCATCTTTCGTCCGACATCCCCATTGTGACCATCCCACACAAAGAAATTGATAGGAATGTATTTCCCCAACTCAATGTAGGTATCTTCTTCATAGTCACCTTTGAGGGGGCGGGTCACGATAACCGTCCATCTGCCATTTTTCCATTCCGCTTTCACCAATTTCATTTGTTCGGTGAAATCATCACGATCATCAAAATCTACATCCCAACCGGTGCCTTGATAGGCTTTCAGTTCGCCATCAGCCGTCCATTTCGTGATGTCTACCGGAAATCCCTCATCTCCCCAGAAATATCTTGGTTTACGAGGTGCAGGCAATTCCTGCCATTTTATAGGAAATTGGAAGGCAATCCCATCATTAAATACTTGATAGGCCGTTTGTTTGGCAGCAATAGATTCGGGATGTTCCGGATCATCCGCAAACTTTGATCCTCCTGGTGCCTGTTCTTCGATTCCATAATCACCAAGATTTACTTCATAGGGCTCCCAGTCAACACTGTCTTTCTGCACACTCTTGGTACGGTCATCCCAACGGAACATGAAGGTAATATCCGTTTCATTATAGAGAGATTGCACCCAAACATCGTCAATTCGGTTCACGAAATTGCGCGGCTTATGGGTAATTTGTCCACCCATGGCGACAATTCTACGCTCAATAAGTTTCCACCGCTCATCATGTTCATCAGCCGGTAGCTCTCCTTCAACAAACTTTGAAGGAACAACAAAATTGACCTTCGGTTTATCTGAAAGAGGATCAATTCCCCTCGGTTGGGCTGCCACTAAGGCCGCAGCGATCTCATCAGTGACGTTACCGCCGGCAATATCCACATCCATATCACGCTCACACAATGAGGCAACGTAATTGGCAATATGCCACCTATTCTCAACGGTGGTATTATCGGCAAACGAAGGCATGGGCGTTCCACTCACCCCCGTAGAAAATGTCCTAAAAATATTCTTTACATTATAGGCATCCTGTCGGCTGCCTCTGAAGTTCCAACATTTATGCCAGTCCGCAGGTTGAATGGAAAAACCCCAGTCATCCTTAAGATTGAAAGCATTCCCATCTCCGCGACCTTCCAGTCCATGGCATTCAATACACTTCAATTCTTTCACCAGTTCAGAGCCGCGCTTAACCGATTCCACCGTAGGAGGAACGGGTTGGATGGTGTCCAACTGCAACACATGAAATTCTTCAAATTCAGTATCTTGCCAACTACGATCCTTGACTAACTCAGTGGAAACGAAGGCCAAAACATCCCTACGCTGGTCCTCTGATAAAATACCTTCCCATGATGGCATAGCCGAACCCGGCAAACCATGGGTCACGGTTTGGAACAAATCAACGTCAATGAGGGGCAATTCACCGCTTGCCGTATGACGGATTTTAAAGGTACCAGAATTAAAATTACGCGGTCTGGGCCATAGACGGTCTGCGCCGGGGCCATCTCCAGCCCCCCCAACGCCATGGCACCATACACATTTCGTAAAATACACTCGCTTGCCTGCTTCAACTTTTTCAGCAGATGGTGGAGCCGGGCGACTCCCTTCGGCAAATCCCTCCGCCATCTCGGCGTAGGACGTGGTAGCTATACCTAGACCGCCCATAAGGAGACTACAACTGAGGAGCCAGGCGCTGAGGCCACGCCCACCATATTCGGCTGGTGTCTTTTCGTTCATGACCATCCTCTTTTCAATATGTCCAATTTCTGAATGAATTTCGTGCATTTCCGCGTCCTCCTTATTCCCAGGTTCGCGGGTAATACCCGGTGTGCCAATATTCAAACATAACGACTTTCCAGATTTCATCGACGGTTAAATGCTGTTCCCACGGTGGCATGACGGATGCCCATGGGAAAGCTTCACCGGGTAGTCCGATTCCCCCTTTGGACACTCGCCAGAATACGAAGGTCTCCTGTAGCTGAGCGATAGTTCCCGCATCGGTGAAATTGGCAGGAATTGGATTGAAGGCAAAGGCCCAGAGGCCGCGACCGTTCAAATTATCCCCATGACAGAAATGACAATTTTGAAAGAATATCTCTCCACCTTCCCGCACATGCTTGATATACCCCTTGGCGTTGGGGTCCCATGGATTTTCTTCCGCACTATTCACATCCTTCATTAAACGACCCATGGACTGGTCAACAATGTGGGCATTGCTATAGGCCTGATCGTATTTTCCCTCCGGATTAATACGATACGGGTTGGAAGCGGTTTGCAATACATAGGTTTTCCCATGCACTTTAGTCGTAGCGGGTGGGGCTGGATGCACCGTTCTCAATTCAATGGGTTCGTCAAAATTTGGAAGGAATGAATTGTAAGCAAACCCCCATAGCCCGATTGGCAATAAGATCAAAAGTGCAGTTCTGATGAACTTCGTCATTCCTGTTTTTGCGTCTAACACATTAATGATAGGACGCTTAAATTCTTCCCACTCCTGTTGTGATCCAGATACCCACATGAAAATACCGCACGCAGACACGGTGCCATAAATTGCCCGCACACTAAACGGAATGGGTGGGTAAATCCGGTATTTAAGATAAAACACATTCACAAATGCCCAGACAAATATTCCTGCCCAAAACTTTGGCAAACCCATACCGGCTCTCTTGAGAGAGTAATTAATAATAGAAAACACCAGGATGCAGATCACCAACTCGGAAATCATCTGCATCGGCATGTAGCCTTCGACTAGTTTAAGCCAAGTCATTCTTCCTTACTCCTTATAAAGGGTTATCCCCTAAATTAATATTCCTTATTCTTTTGGAGGTAAAGGTTGGCCCTCTTTCAACTGCGCCAAATAATCGACAATTTTATTGAGAGCCCCTCCTGTCAACCTTACGCCAAAATCTTTTGGCATTTGATTGTCAGGGAAATCTTTCACGACATATGCGCTTGGGTTCAATATCGATTCAGTGATGTATTCCTTGGGTGATTTGGCTTTGCCTTTATAAGTCGGATCCTTCAAACGGTTGGGGGCATTCGAGCCCTCCATGAGAAGAGGACCAACTTTCCCAACGGCATCTTGAATTCCTGGGATAGTATGACAGGCCGGACATCCAGCCTTCATAAAGAGCTTGTCAGTTGGTTCGCTCCCGTCCGCCAATATATTACCCCCCGCACCCTTCTCTTCTTCCCCACCTGCGGCAGGACGATCAGCTTCAGGAATAAACTTTTCATATGAGGTAGCAATTACATCATAAGCCGGGGCTTCTTTCCCTTCCCTTGTATACATCCAGGTATCAACAGCAGCCAGTTCACCTATTGTTAGTGATATCGGTGGTTTGTGAATCTTTGGCATGGGACTTGTTCCATCGTTAGAACCTTTCACACCAAACCCTGTCACCACAAAACAACTCGGGCATGCATGAGACTCAGCGATATATTCTTGGGCGTTCGTAGCAGTACCCGAACCAGGGAATGCTTCCTTTTGTTCGGTGGTACGGGCAGCCACATTGTTCATGTGATAATTTGGCTCCTTCAGCCTTTCAATTGCCCTATCAGGAATTCCATAGAGGTTAGGAGCCCGTTCACTTAAAAATCCCTGTTGAAATCCATGACACAATGGGCATTGACCTTTTCCAATGGCCCCTTGGGTTTTACTTTGGCCAATTCCACCAAAAATAATTTTTTCTCCCTCATCACCTAACTGCTGGGATGACATACTTTGGAAGTCTAGCTTCACAACAGGAGGGGGGAATCCACCTTCAACCTGCGGCAACCAATTTCCGTATCCGGAAAGGGCGGCTGCCACAAAAAACATGAACCCTCCAATTTTCATCAGCGCGCTAATATTAGGAAAATAGAGACCCATAACAAATGACATGATCGTGATCATGACCAGAGAAACCGGCAATAAACGGCTTTCCCCTTCAAAATTATGCGTATAATTTGAAATAGCCATAAGGGCCAAAAATGCGCATAAAATTCCAATTAACGTCTGGAAGCTTGCCCGTTTCTTTTTTACCGGGTCCGAAATAGATACCTGGAAATACAGCAACAGCCCGACCAGCATGAGCAATACTGGCCACCCCATTCCTATTGCCCGTCCCATTAACTCAACCACAGTTCAATCCTCCAACTTGGGGGCTGCCTATCGCAGCCCCACAATTGTTTGTAATTGTATTTTTCGTTTAATGACCAGTTGCAGGCTGAGGAGACGGAACTGGCTGTCCTGCTTGCGCAGGAACCGGTATTTTCTTCGCACCAAGAGTTCCTAACCAAAACACAAACATAATACTGATCCAGAAAAATAACACGTTAAACGAAATAACATTAGCTGCAAAACCAATTGTATGGGTATAGGCCCAGGGGGAATTATCCCGCATCACCTCATTGACATGCCAGAACAATCTCACTGATGAACGGATATACCCCATCAATCCCATCATCCATGTGAAGGCTGTGGCCAACATGATAATCGCATACTGGGAACGTGGTGGAATTTGTCCCCATCTAATTGGTCCTAACTGTCTTCCATTTTTCAACATAGCCAAATTTAACGGGGTCATTAAAAACAAACATGACAACGTTCCGGCCACTTGAGGCACAGACAGACCGATTCGCACGTTTGCCGGGATGAAGTATCCATAACAAGCCAACCAAATATTGTTTAGCTGCGCTATGACGAAAAAACACCCCATAAAAATATTACCAAACTTTGCCCAGCTAACCGTTGGGACCCTATTCCCTCGCTGGTACCAAATAAAGCTTATAATGGTTGTCATGATGATGGCGTTAATCCCACCATTTTTAGCTGACATGACACCATAATTACCCAGAACCGGATGCTGCTGACCTCCCATTGCTTTCAATTCCGCCGGGGTCATCACGATCGTATGTGGTGTGATGAAAACTAACAAACCACACACCAAAATAAACACGAGATACTTAATGTACTTTTGAAATCTTTCTCCACCAGTCATTCGTCCCAACGCTTGCCACAAATAGTAGTTTGTAGTGAGGAACAGAATTCCAATCATGGTGGCTTGAATAATGAACAACCAGGCCAACAAACCACCCATCAAGGTAATTCCCATTTGCTGACGGTAGGCATACACCTCCCGCATCAACCAATATCCGGCAAATGGCAAAGGAATTAAAAAGGCCACACCTAGACTCATTGCGATATAGCCCATCCAATCATAATGAGCTCGCTCTTCGTCTGTTTTTGAAGAAAGAAAGCGATAGGCTGCATAGGCTGCCACCACACCACCACCAAAAGCCATGTTCCCCAAAATCCTATGAACATTCAGCGGATTCCACAGTGCCGTATGTATCACGTGCCAAATATTTCCTAAATATCGCCCCTGTTCATCAACTCCTGCCGGCGACATCATAAAGGCAATCCATGAATTTGCGAGGAACATCAACACTGTTCCAATAACATTCAGAATAACGGACATGCTGAGGTGAACCCACTTTAGGACACCTTCCCTCATCTTGTCCCAACCGTAATAATAGATATAGAGGACTCCACTTTCCGCTACGAAGGTTAATGCATAAATGTGCATGACGGGACGGAAAATACTAGACAAATATCCAAAAAAGGCCGGATACAGAGTGAGGAAGGTAAAGATCAGAATCCCACCAAGGATCGCCGTTAAGGAATAGGCGGTCAGACTGATCTTGATAAAATCATAGGCCAGCTGATCGTACTTCTTAGCCATTGCCTTATCTTTGCTTACCATTCCGGCAAATTCGATGCACATACAAAAGATTGGCACCGCCAACACAAAACTTCCGTAATAAAGATGCTGCTGGTTAGCCACCCAAAGAAGGACACGACTTTCGAAGTTGTACCGAGGATAAAACGTTTCGTTGTCGGCTGTTACGGGTGCGCCGTCTCCAATGGCTGGACCTTCGGTCTTGTAATAAATGTCCCGGCCCATTTCAACTTTTTCCGCCTCGCCCTCTTCCCCTGCCTTTTGTGCGGCAACGACATCCGCAGGAGGACCACCGGCTGGAGCCCCACCCCCACTTGCGACGGCTGTGACTGACAGGAAAATCGGCAACAAAAGCAGACCACCCATCACCATCAAGGCCGATACGGCCAACAACTTTTTCTTCCCCCGGGTCATTTGATTGAACAGGCGACCCATTGACCTACCTCCTTGTGAAAACGTGTTGTGTTTATAACCATCAAATTTACCAACAAATTGTCGAATGCAAATGTTCAACTAAACGTTCGCTACACTTGCCTTAACGGAACATGTAAAAATAATCGAGTCCCTGTGCATCCATCAGCACATAATCTAATGCCTGGAAATACACAAAACAAATGACCAATGAAACTATGACATACAGAATTGTCTGCATGCGCTCCTCCTTGGGTCTAAGAGAATTAAATGATTGATTGTCTTTTTGGAAATCATGTTTTTAGCAGGGGCACTGAATACCAGCAAACCAATAGAAGAACCAGAAACTTACCGCGCAGGTCAGGTAGAAGATAGCCTTACCAATTTTAACCTCTAATTCAGTTGATTCTCTTATTACCGCCGTCGAATCACCCATTCTTAATTCCTCCCTGTGCTTAATTCACATCCAAAGTTTAGATGATTTTCCCTAATAAAGTTCATTGACACAATATAATTTTTCGTGGTATTCAAACATTCATTGATCACGTAAAAAGAGGGATTACTCATGCGTACAAATGCAAAAGTGTTCGACATTATAGTTTTGGCCGGAATGGTTGTCAATATTCTCCTGGCCGTCTTTCTCATCCTCTACTATTTTGATTTTCTTTAATTTTTTCCGTTTCGCCCTATGAAAAATACTAAGGGTTTTTTGGTCTCAATTTATTGAACGCGCGCACCTGAAACCAATCGTCTCATCTCGAAAATCAGGAACCATAAAACTTCTATTGGTGATCCGGAGATCGACCCCTTGGCTCGTATAGCCACTACCTCTCATGGTCTTATAAGTTGAAGGAGGCCGACCACCTTCCTGCGAAACAGTATTTTTTTGAAGGTAGAGATCCTCAATGTACCAATTATCCGTCCATTCCATCACATTTCCTGCGCCGTCATAGACCCCGAACACACTTTGATCAAGAGGAAACGATCCAACCGGAGCCGACACTTCAAACCCGTCGGCGTCTCCCGCAAAATTGGCAGGATGACCTGTCAGACCCTCACCCCACGGCCAGGTGCGTCCATCTGTCCCTCGCATAGCCTTCTCCCATTCCTGTTCAGTCGGAAGACGCTTGCCTTTCCATTGACAATAGTCATTGGCATCGCTCCATGACACATAGGTAATCGGCTGATAAGGCCCTCGTAGCAATCCGAGCTTTGCGGCATATCGGGATGGCGGTCCTGGCTGCCGATGTCCGGTAGCTTCCACAAATTCCATATACCGTTTGTAGATAACTTCATACCGATCAATCCAGTACGCATTTAGATTAGCAACGTGAGCAGGCTTTTCATTGAATCCGCCTTGATTACTGCCAAGAATGAATTCCCCTGCAGGTATTTCAACCATCTCGTTTCCAATTTCCGGATCAGGAACCACCGCATCGATGGACGGCTCCAATGTCGAGGAAGGCAGGGATTGATTATCGCGATCTGGAAGAGTCGGAGGAGAATCGGTTCCTCTCAAAATCCCCAACAACGGCAGGCCGGTCATAAACAACACCGCAATCAAAAAAATGAGTTTAAATCGGCCGTCCATGTTTCCCTATTTCTGGTCCGTCATTGTTGCCTATACCGAGAAACCATGGGCGATTTTTCTCGCCGGTGAGAAGCCTGATTATCGCTTATGAGGATTGAAAAGTCTCAGTAGGAGGATCTTTTGCGCACCGGAATCCGACACTCGCATCGCTCCTCCACATTATAGCTGAAAAACGCTTGGTGACCCTGGCGCCTATACGAGACTCACGCCATGACCCTCCACGAATGACTTTATTCTTATCTTCGTCTTTCGGACCAGGGGGATCCCGATATGGCGCTTGCTGATAATAGTCAGGGGAATAACTATCCATGACCCACTCGGCCACATTGCCGGTAGCATCATAGAGCCCAAATGGGCTTCTCCCTACCTCGAAGGATCCCACGGGAGCTAAATACTGAAAGCCATCCTCCTCCCCGTCCACATTGGCAAACTGATATTCGAACTTATCACCCCAAGGATACCGCCGTTTCCCCTCTCCCCGTGCCGCTTTTTCCCACTCCGCTTCGGTCGGCAACCGCTTACCAGCCCACCGACAATACCCAAACGCGTCGTTCCAGGTCACAGCCACCACCGGATAATCCAGACCGACCAACTTGGCGACATCATCTTCAAAGACCGGCACCTTAGGCTTGTCGCGTTTCGTCATCTTGATGTACCGCTCATAATCAGCCTGCGTCACTTCTTTCAGATCGATGTAAAACGTTTGGAGATATACCGGATGCGATGGCCCCTCATCGGGATCCCCATCGCCAATGCCCATGGTAAATGGCCCTTCAGGAATTTCGACCATTTTCCGATCATCATCCCCGACAAGCGTTTTATACATAGAAAAATCTTGCGTGGGCATCGGCTGTAACACCCGGACTTTGGCCGATTGGCCAGCCGACAACTCTTCCAACTCTTTTTTCCCTTTATATGACATAAAAACCATCATCACGATCATCATGATGAAAGAGCCGAAGACAAACAGAATGGCCCCGATGAGGACCCGTTGATTTTCCATGACTACTTTGCCTCTCGCTTCGACACACGCATCACGATATTTTAGAGTGATTGCCGTTATTAATGCCCATGATGCTTCACGTCTGACTCAGGAAGAGACTGAGTACGTTGTTGCCACGTTTCCATAAGCATCGAAATCCAAATTCCCAAAAATCCACCCATCGCCGCCCCTGAAGCGGCGCCAACCGTCACCGATTCCGCTCCACCCAACCCCAAGGCCAACAATCCGCCTAAAATAGTGCCGACAAAGATGCTTAAAAAAAACCCTCGGCCACCAAAAAATCCTACCCCGGCGCCAAGAATGGCTCCCAATGCTAACGCGACAGGAAGCCACCCGTCTCCCATAAAGACTCCGATCAACAGGCCTACTGTGCCTAATCCTAGGATACCCAAGAGGACATCAAAAATTTTCGATGGAGTCACCTTCGCTCCTCATTCCCGTCCAACATCACTTTGGGAAGAATCAGACTGTACCTGAATGGAGCCAAAGTCCACTTCCACCCCTGGTCCCCCTAATAAGGAAATGCCCCAGGCATGTGGTGCCGGTTCATGGTCATGAATCTTTAGGAAATCTTTATACACATTCACCCGCTCCTCTACCCACTCCCCAAGAGATTGAGTCCCGCTACGAATAATAATTTCTGTGGAGCTAAACATGCCTCCCTCTTTAACTGTGCCTACAGGAAGTGTTGCACTCCACACGTATTTCGTGTTCACCGGAATAAACATCAAGTCGACATCCAGGGACGGATAAATTGCGGCCAGAAAATCGGCATTATCGGGAACATGCTGTATTCGCCAACGCCAGGTCAGGATAGGGTGTTGCTTCGGATCCCACGTCATGCGTTTGGTATACACCCGTTGATTGGCGCTCTTCGCCGATAGAAAAAAACCCCCATCCTCCTCTTGAATCCTATAGGTTTCATGGGCTGTGACCGTACTCCGCTGCGCCTCCCATCCCTCAGGAAATCCTTTGGCATCAGGATGCTGGAAGTCCTCCAACACCATCGGACTACCGGAAGCCCTTGTGCTTGGGACCTCTTGGGCACACACGACACCATTCCCACTCACGACGATGCCCAATATCAAGCATGCCCAAATAGGCCTTACCCTGTTTCGCTTCGCACACTCTATCCTATTATGTTCTCTACGACAGACTCTCATTACGCGGATTCCTCTTCTGAAAGAACCTGAACCACCGGAGAAGGCCGTGCTAATGCAGCCGTTCGCCGCTCGACCACTCGTTGATCCCATCGACTAAGCCAAAACACAAAAAACACCGCTGACCAAAATACAATCATATTGACGGTCACCATTTTCGCGGCAAATCCCAACGAAGGGGTAAACGCCCACGAAGAACGATCAGGCATAAGTTCTGAAATATGCCACTCCAATCGACCAGCAGATCGGATATACCCCATCAATCCCATTACCCACGAAAACGCGGCAGCCACGACAAACAATGCCAGTATCCCACGCGGGGTAATTTGGCCCCAATGAACCGGCCCGGTCATGTGAGCGCCCTTCAACAACCATCGGTTGAACCATAATCCCCCAACGACTATGGTGGCTGTCGTCATTCCTTGAGGCAAAGAAAGCCCCACTCGAACATTGGCCGGAATATAAAATCCGTAAATAGCCAACCACACAATGTTCGCAATTCCCATGAAAAATAACGACAGGAGAAAAACATTACCCACTGTTGCCCATCGTACAACCATCACTCGATTGGCTCGTCGATATAGGACATAGCTCAACGCGGTTAAACAGATCATCACGTTGATGGCACCGTTCTTCGCGGACATCACACCAAATTGACCGATGACCGGATGCTGCGCCGCACCCATCGCTTTCATCTCTCCTGCACTCATCGCAATGGTGTGCGGCGTAAACCACACGAGAAAACACACCATCAAGGCAAAAAGGATCGCCTTAAAATACGGATGATAGCGTTCGCCACCTTGAAGGCGAGCCAATGATTGCCAGATATAATAATTAATCCCCAAAAATAAGACCCCAACCATGATAGCTTGGAGCACAAACAACCACGACAGCATGCCTCCCATCATCGTGATGCCCATATGCTGTCTAAACTCAAACACCGCTCGCATCAACCAATATCCAGCAAGTGGCATGGGGAGCAAGGCGCACACCATGACCACAATAAACACATGGCCCACCCAATCATAATACGCCCGGTCTTCCAAGGTTTTTGCCATGAAAAACCGGTAGGCCGCGTAGGCGACAACCACCGCCCCGCCAGACATGATATCCGCCAAAAAACGATGTGCATTCAGCGGATTCCATAAGGGAGAATGCAAAAGATGCCACACATTACCTAAAAAATGCCCTTGGCCATCCACGCCGGACGGGGCCATCATGAATGAAGCCCACGAATTCGCTAACAACAACAAAATCACTCCGGTTCCATTTGAAAGCACGCCAAGCGTCATATGCATCCACTTCCTTGACGGGGTTTTCATAAAATTCCAGGTGTAGTAATACAGAGCTAACAGGAAGGCTTCGCTCACAAACACCGCAGCATACACCGGCATCACCGGCTTAAAGGTCGCCCCCATATAGCTCATAAACCCTGGGTACAGGGTCACAAAGGTCACGAGCATGAGCGTGCCCAACAAGGCGGTAATGGACATCGATAACAACCCGACGCGTAGAATATCACGGGCCAATCCATCGAACTTTTGCTGAGATCCCTGTTGCTTACGTGTAAATCCCAAAAACTCTAACAACAGACTAAACAAGGGAAGGGATAAGACAAAGCCGCCAAAATACGTGTGCTGTTGGGTTACAAACCACACGACCAACCGGTTATCGATCAGAGGAAAAATGGAATAGCCCTCAACGCTTTCTTCCGCGGCCGGCCCTTCAATGGTTCCTGAAGTTTGGTAGAAAATATCCTGGCTTCTCTCTCCGTCATTCAACGGAAAAATCTCGGAATCCGCACCCAACGCGATTCCAGCCTGAAGCAGAAAGGCGACCACCACACCCAATAATGGCGCTATACGTGGCATCAATTCAATTCACCAAATCGACGTGCCCGACTTTGGCCTCAGCGAGAGAAGGAAGAGGCACAGTGGCTTTTGATTTTTGGAGAATTCCCATTACGAATGGACAACGTTGCAGGGATTCCGGAATAACGACGAGATGCTCTTCATAGGATTTACGCCAGCCCAGAAAGAGTGTATACGTTGTCATCAACGTGGCAGTGCAAGCCGCCATGGCCACAAATCCTGCCTGAGGGATCACCTCCACCCGGAACACAAACGCCGTCAATCCCATAAGCACCAAATAATAGGTGGCAGAAAAGGTTAAACTGGGCCACACCCAAAACCACAGAGAGGAAAGCCAGGTCCTTGGCTTGCGCCCTTTCGTATGTTGAGCATATAACGCTTCCCCGCTAAAAAACGACCTCAACCCTATGGATGCAACAATAACGGGAACGAGTAATGATTGAATCATTGGTTGCAGTTCGATCGATCCCACCCGGAATAAGAGCCATGAACCGGCCATCCCTAAAAGGAAAGCCAAGGCTCCCCATTTCAATACGACCGCCATCTCCCGAGGAATCCATTTTCGGAAGACCTCTCCGTCAGGAAACGTGGGGACCACCACTCCTTCCTGCTGGGTCAATCGTTGCACATGACCAATTTCAAAGGCATCCCGGGTCACGGAGGTGCATGAAATAATAATCGCCATCATGGCTGGACCTTCAGGGTGGAGCAGGAAATCATACCCGACAAACACTTGAAGAATCGCCAAAACCAAGAGGGATAATTGGATCCCATAGACCAGACCAATCCATCCCACCAACCACACCCACCGCTGAACCCCATCCTGGCGCCAGGATTCCCTGAGAGTGACCCCACGCCCCTGTCGATAGGCCCAGATGGCAGCGAGCATTGAGATACACCCACTGAGTCCCAGCAGCACCAAGGGATCGGAAAGCGGCAAGACCTGCTTCAGAAGACGGTAAATCCCAAAAGCCACCAGACCGGGAGCCAGCATTACCAAACGTTTGCGCTTACGGACAGGTGGATCCGTCACAAACGCATTCAACTGTGGCAAGACTCGTAGGGACAGTCGATGCAACATTCCGTTACTCGCTTCGAGGAAATTCCCAGAGTTTGATTGTTTGCGCCGATTCGCTCACAAGGAGTTTCATGTGCGCCCGGTCGCCATACCAAAGTAGCGGGCTTTAACCTCTTCCATCAAGGCAACCGTGACCACAGGCATCCCGCGATCCAGAGCCGTACGTTCCAACTCAATCCTAGCCATCGCCCGGATTCCGGACGGCACATTGTCTATACGACGCTCTGCGTCTGGACTCCACTCCACCATCCCCTTATTCCGCGCCGACCCAACACGCGCAAACGTCACAACCCTTTGCGCCCTGCTAGAAACAAACCCCTCCACCTCTTCACACACGAGAGGAACTAAATAGGGGGGAAGCCGGCTTAATTGATACAAGGCCTCATCCGTCCATAGGGTGTGAGGAACCATCGGATCCAATTCTTTGGCACTCCCCTCTGCCCCAAGAGAAAATCCACACTGATCGCAATGAAATTTCGCAAACACAGAATCGGAGGGTAACTCTTCAATATCAGTGATCCGCAAGGAATGGTGACAACCACATTGCATGAACGGCCTACCCAATTTTTCCCGGATAGAGGATGTAGAGCATAGTATACGTAAACGTTCCGGTCACAAACAGCACACAATAGATCACCATGGTGAATCTTCCGAGTACCCGATGTCGTCTGGCCCCATTGGGCCAAATCCGCTGAATAGCTATTTCAATGCCAAACACCATCGCGATGAGAATAATAAGACCAAGATACACACTGAATTTCCCCATGGAAAATCCAGACGTCATTACCCGTGACAGAAAAAACAAGAGGACAACAGTGGTAATCCCTCCCAGGATCGTCACAATACGTCGTCCAGAAGTCTTCAAAATGGCTTCCTTCAAGACTCGCTTCCCTTCCACGAAGGTTTGTGACCGAAATCCCAACACCATCATATAAATGGCCATGACGAGACCGGTTACCACCAAGAGAATATGAAGGGTCAAGACAGGGACAAATACCTGATCGTATAACCATTGAGGACCGCCAAAGCCTTCCTTTCCCTCAAAAGCCAGGACGCCAAGATTGCGAAACAAATAATAACTGATAAAGAAGGCGAGCATGGCAATCATCCCACCGAACATCAGCCAATGGTGATGATCGGTTTTATGCTGTCTCGCCTGGATCCATCCGACAATAAACAATGTCGTAAAGAACGTCGCCATCAGTTGGCTCACATCGGCTCCAACCGTGGCATGGGTCCCGAAAAATCCTGGTGCTCTCAGCCATACTGCCATTTCATCCATAAGTGAGTGCCATGCCCTTCTGTTATTTCGTGCCTTGAATCATGGCACGCGGTTCTAATTCTTCTACTATTCGAAACCCGGCTTGTTCCATCCATTGGCGACTTTCTTGAATCGTAAAGCACTCGCCACATTCTGTGTTCACCAGAATATGGACGGCAAAGGCTGTCGTCCAGGCCGGACTCGTTTTAGCAGGATCTAAAAACCGGTCTTTAATGATCAGTCGTCCGCCCTCATTCAAAGACTCATAGACTTTCTTCACCAATGCCGCATTGGCCCTGCCATCCTGGTAATGCAAAATATCCGACATGAGGGCAAGATCATAAGGCCCCTCAAAGGCATCAACATGAAAGTTGCCGCCTTGCAAATGGATACGATCCGCTAAGCCCGCGCGTTCTACATGTTGCTTGGTCATCTTTAAGGTTTGCGGGAGATCAAAAACGGTGGCAGACAACCCGGGATGTTCCACGCAAAAGGCAATGGCATTGGTTCCCGCCCCACCACCAATATCCAGCAACCGCTTGGCTCCATGAAGTGGGACCCGTTCCGCTAATCCCTGCCCGCTTCCTTGCCCGATCCGATCTAATACGGTAAGCACATGGGCCCCCAGTTCTGGATTCGTTTCAAAAACATGTTGGGTCACGGGTGACCGTCCGGTTCTCACGGTCTGTTCCAACTGCCCCCAATGACTCCATTCAGCGTCATGCAACAGTAATAAATGGCCTACATAGTCGGAGCCGGATTGTACCAGATATCGATCAGCCACAGGGGTATTGGTATACAGCTTCTCTTCTTTCGTTAAAACACGCATCGCCACTAAGGCGTTCATGACCAACTCCAAGGCCCGTGGGTTGAGCTTCCGGGCATCGGCGACCTCATTGACCGTGAGGGACTGTCCCTTGAGTGCGGTAAAGAGATCAAGCTTAACAGCGGTGAGGAGAATCTTGGTTTCCCAGTAGTATCCTATCTGAAAAATATCTGCGAGAGATGATTCGCGAGTCACACGGGGCCTCAAACTCAAAATCCAACATGAAAAATCATTTTCGATGTCGATCTTAACGGGGTCATTTTGCGAGGTCAAATGCTTACCGATCAGGGAAATTGTCGAAGCTTCTCCACAAAAAACAAGGGCAACTAGCCCATGGCTAGTTGCCCTTGACAGAAGAGCTATGCCCCCAATCGAAGGAGACTTATTTAATCTCGAAATTGGCTTCGACGGTTCCCCCGTCCTTCACATCCACATCGGCTTCCACCTGGCCGGCAACAGGATGCCAGGCCATTACTTTGTGTTTCCCGGCAGGCACGTCCTTGATTTCAAAGGTTCCATCCGCGCCGGCCGTACCATAATGGGCATTGGTCACGGGCAAATACCAGGCTTGCATGAATTCATGCTGGTCACATTGCAACCGCAAGACAGAACCCTTTTTGGACATTTTCAATTTGACACTTTTCTCCAACGAATCACCCTTCCTGGCTAATCCGATATTGAACTCCGTGCTGGACTTGGCACCCAGTTGATCGAAGCTATGCGGGTTGTGCAACACGCCTTCCGCCGACTTCGGGTCGCTTGGATCCGCATCCTCATTCACGACCTTAAACAGGCCCTTACTCACGGCAATACCCGTATAGGGCTTAAACTCGCACAATTCGGCCTCCACCGTTTGCGGGGCCTCTTTATCGGCTTTGTCCGTAAAGGCCTTGTCTTGAATATCACGAACCGACACCACTGCGTTTTTCAATCCTTTACTTCCATCCACTTCCACTTCTTTAAGCAAACGGGTATTCCCATCTGCGCTTTTGCTCTCATTTTTTTTACAAAATTCCGTATTGGGGAATTTTTTAAACGCAAATTCTTTTGGTGGCGGAACTGTTCCGGAAAACGTGACTTTCCCTTTAATCGTTCCGCCTGCCTGGGCGACTAATGGCGCAGCAATCAGAATGCTGCCGACCAATAAAGACATAACAAAAGACTGACGGTTCCTCATAGTTCTTCCTCCTAGTTAAGAATAAAATTTAGTTGACGTGGAAAAACAACATAACTCAATAAGATCAACCCGCTTTACCCCGGCCAGGTAAACAAAAGTTGATCGTTGGTATGGATCGTCCGACCGCACCCACTTCCGTATATATCAGGAATAAAAAAAACGTGTCAAGAAAACCACCAAGAACTAGGTCCTTTGGGTCAAGCCTTAGGCCTTTTAGTTCGCCGAAACATGAAAGGTTTGAACACATAATGTTCCCCCACTCCCCCAAGAATGGAAACGGGGCATCGGAGCAACCTCACATCATTTGTGTACAAGGTCCCTGAGTACGGCCAACATGTCAGCCACACTCTCTTTCATGGCCTCTACCTGATAGACTGGAGCCGAACACATCCGATCAGTACAGACAAATGCGACAGGTCGTTCATCATAGGGGAAAATAATATCACCCCATTTCGGTTGCCCTTCCTTGGGGTCAAACCCTTTCACAATTTTCCCAGGGCAAAACATTCGCCGTCCTTCCAACAACAAGGCATTGGTCCTTGCATCGCCAAAAGGTCCCACCACGGCAATATGAATAGGCATTCGAACCCATTGATCAATAGCAAAGCCGGACAACGCGAGAGGGAGGGGTTCCAGAGACGTGACCATGGCCTGCAATGTCCTTTCGGCAATGGAGCGATAGGGTTGCTTCCCCGTCAAATGAAAAAGGTTCAGGTACCATAACGCGGCCTGAAGATTCTCCTTCGCCGGTTTGGTGGGGAGCTTCAGAAGACCTAATTGGCCTGACATCTGTGGATGATCAAAAAATCCTCCATTTGCGGAATCTTGCAATAATTGCCGGCTGACTTCGGCAAGGGCTTCAGCGTTTTGCAAAAACTGAGACTGCCCGGTCAGGTGAAACGCCTCCAGTAAGGTTTGGCCAAAGAGGATATGGTCCGATAAAAATCCGTAGAAGGTGAGCAGGCCTTCCGTCTCGACATGAGCGAGCCCCTTATTTACGTCAAAACGCTGTTCAAACAACCGGCTCACTATCCGAAGAGCCATGTTCTGTATCTCTGGTTTCTCCAACACCACGGAGGCATGCAGATAGGCCCCTGCCATCAACGCATTACTCCCTGTGAACATACGCCGGTCCACATGCGGAATACCAATGGCCAATCGTTTACTTTCACTCAGAGAATAGTACTCGGCACCCGATACCAAAGGTCCTCCTTCAGCTCCCCGGACATCAGCATCTTGGCTTTCATACCACAGCTCCGTTTGTGGATCCGTTAAAAACCGCGAGACATAATCCATAAGCGCGATGGCTATGCGTTTGAACTGAAGATCTCCAGTGAGTTGGAAGGCCTCAACATAATTTCGAAGATTCAGAGCTTGAATCGTCAACATTTTCTCAAAATGCGGCTGGCTCCAGTCGGCATTTTCCGCATAGCGATAAAACCCGCCCCACACCGGGTCAAGTAACGGTTCTTGTTTTTCTAAGGTATCCAATCCCATCTTGACTAATTCAGGATCATTTTCGAAAACGCCATAGGCAAAAGCCATCTGAATGGCTTCAGGTTCAAAAAATTTTGGGGCGTCTCGGAACCCTCCATTGATGCCGTCAAATTGGACTTTCATCATCTCCACACTTTGCTTCACCAGCGAGGCCTGAAGCACATTCCCCCCGGAAGGACTGGCTTCGACCTTCTCTTTCACACGCTCCCATAACCGGGAAGCCTGTTTAACTAACGCCGCCTTGTCAGTGGTATAGAGAGACTGCACCTCAAGAAGCAGTTCTTCCATCTCCTCAGATTCCAGTGCGTTCGCTTGAAACAGAATTTCCCCGGTCGGCAAGAGGAGATTGGTCGTCGGCCACCCTCCGGCTCGATAGCGAGCTTCTAAATCCGGACGCTGATCGGTATCAACCCGCACAGGAATGAAGTTGGCATTCAGCAACCGGATGAGGTGAGGATTGGCGTACGTCGTTTGATCCATCACATGGCAAGCATGGCACCATACCGCAGTAAGATCCAACACAATCAATTTATCTTCAATTTTGGCTTGTCGGAAGGCTTCCGGTCCCCATTCATACCATTGAATAACCGGGTGGTCGGCAGACTCACCCGGCGCCAGTGTTTCGGCATGAAGAGGACTCACGAAAAGACACAGGCTGAGCCCAGCGAGCAACCATGATCTGCCACCACACTGAATACCGGATGAGTCATTCATGGCCCAAGTCCCAGGCAAAGATGCCCCCTTGAGGATCATGCGCCAAAATTGCTCTAGGGTAGAGCAGTTCCTAAAAAACTGTAAGATTTTGGGAAACACGTCAATACCCTTTGGCTGGTCATACCTGTCAATCAGCTCATGACAGACCTCACTTAGCGCAGCAAACGAATCGGTTAAATGCCGATCTCCTTATCCAAAATCGTCACAATTGCGGCTGCGGCCGTCACCCGAACCGCTTCATCAGTGTCCCGAAGTGTGCGTTTCAAAACCGGCAACAGCGTGCGATCACCCATCCGACCCAATGCACGAGTCGCCCCAATCCGAGGACGAGGCAGCGGATCATTGAGAGCCATCATGAGCGTCGCAATAACCTCCTGTCCTTTTCCATTCCCAAGCGCCTTCACGGCACCGGAGCGAACGGCAGGGTTTTGTTCATTAAGAAGCTGTTGGACCGTATCCTTCACTACTGCATACGGCGCTCCCACGCGTAACAATGACGCCACGGCCGCCGCTTGTACCCCGGAATTCGAATCAGCCAATGCTCTCGTTAACGGGGTAACCACTTGATGTTGCTCAAAATACCCCATACTAAAAGCCGCCACGCTTCGCACCGCAGGTAGATGATCAAACAAGACCGCTTTGAGGGTGGGCAAGGATTCAGGATCTTTCAATTTTCCTAACGACGCAATGGCCGCGGCACGGATTGAGGGCTGATCATCAGAAATCGCTTTCTCCAATATCGGGAGCGCCCGACGGTCACCCAACTCCCCAAAGGCACGAATAGCTGCCCCTCGTTCATACCCCTCATCACTTTTCGCGCCTTGCTCCAAACGAGCCCAGTATTGCTTGTGTCCTAATTCATATAATGCTCTTGCCGCGGCAATCTGGACAAGATGCTGATCATCACGCAACGACGGTTCAATCATAGGCACCAATTTTACGTCACCAGATTGACCAAGCCCAATCAGAACTGTCGCCCGTACCAAACCGGCCCCGTCTTTCAAGGCCTCACGAAATCGTTTGGAACGCTGTCCGGCCTTGCTTTGCCCTAAGGCCTCTGCCACTAATGCCCGGATCATGCCGGTTTGATCAGTTAAGCCTTGCTCCAAATATTCCACGACATTATCGGAATGGATTTCCTTTAACGCCGTATAGGCAGCCCCTCGCATCTGTTCCCGCATATCAGAACGGAGAGGCAAAATACTGGCAATAGCGGTTTGCCGTAACAACGGTTCATCATCCCGCTTCGTCACGGCAATTTCTTTGTCATAGGCCTCAATGGCTTCAGGAGTTTTCCCCAAGCTCGCTAAGGCGAGGATGTGCAATCGAGAAACCTGAGAGGGGAAAGAGGCCTCTTTGAGTAGGGGCTTCACAAGGTCAACGACCTGTTGATATTGACCCTGCTCATACGCTTTTTGCGCCTGAGCCAGCGTTGAATCGAGCGCCTCCTCAGCCCAAACAGAGCCTGAAAGGAACCACAGCACTCCGAAAACTAACACACCATAACGCTTCATGCTCTTATGTTTACCCCCATTTCCTAGCCACATCTTCTTTTCTACCCTCTCGGAACCTTGGCTTCCTGAGCCTCAATAGTTCGGTAGCCCAAAGGGGCTTCAAAGTAATAATCTGGTTGCGAAGAAAGCACCACATGATGATATTCCACAAACCAATCTCGATCCTGGCTTAACAGTTTTAAGAGAACTTCGCGTTGAGGATCCACCCATTCAAAATATCCTTCGAGTTGTCCAAATTCATTCCTCACCACCACCTCATACAGCAAGGCAGGCTGATCGCCGACCACGGAATCCCCAATCACGGTTCGACTTGTCTCTCCTTCAAGCTGAACAGAAAATGGCAACACATACTCCGAGGTTAATGGCACACTCACGACCATGCGCCGTTGAGAGAACACATACCAGATTTTTTGTTCATCCAACCGAATGATCGTCACACCCGCATAGCCCAGGTCCGTTCGTATTCCCCCTAACGGTTCAATACGGTATCGGTCCTTTTTCACAAACAACTGGGCTTTGGCGATACGTCCGCCTGTTTTCCACAGCAGTCTGGCTGAAAACTCAATGGGGCTGGGGCTAGAGAGATGCGGGCCATCGGCAAAGGCCCAGTCCGATGAACACCAGAACGCCATTCCGACAATGACACAAATCATCAGGCTCCTCAATCTCCTGCCACATAATTGAGTGTGAAGAGCTAAAGGGACTATGCATTTCATGGCCTTTGATGTTCGACGAGCGGCTCGATCAGGACAGGGCGTCCCAGCGCAGCTGAGGTAAATCGAGGGGGGGCTTGAATGGTATGCGCAGTCCAGCGTCCTACTGGTGAGGCCAAAGAAAAATCCACCTGAACGGTCTGATTGGGCTCCACCGTCACGGTATGGACCTGCTCTTGTTTCACGCTGGGATGCCAGGCCCGAATGCGATAGTTTCCAGGTGGCAAGGACGAAATCACATACCCGCCCGTTTCATTGGTAAAGGTGAAATAGGGATTATCCACCACGATAGCCCAACTTTCCATATAGGCGTGAAATCCACATTGCATCACGAAGGTCTTGCGTCCCTTGCTCAGTTGAAATTGATGAACTAACGATGGGCCCGGCACATGCTTATGCGTCGCATGTATATTCTCCCGTTGATGCTGAGAATTAAAGGGGAGAGGAGAATTAAATAATACCCGCGTCCCTTGCGCTAGAGACGTCTCATAGGCCTGGATATCATGCATGACGGGATCCATATTCACCACTTCAATCCCATGCTCATCACGAACCACGGTCGTAAAGGGAAGAAACTGGCAGTCACGAGCTTCCACTTTCGGAATGGAAAGAGAGAAAGGTTTTCCGGCTTTCACGCCTTCAACCACGATGACGACCCCTTGCATCTGACTTCGATCATTCACCACAAAATCTTTAAGCAAGCGCCAACCCTGGCCATCAGAAATACGCCCGCAGTACTCAGGATCAGGGAATGTAATCAGGTTATAGGCCTTTGGGGGAGGCGGAATGCCATCAAGAGTCACGGTGCCGACAAGAGTGGCTCCACCCTTTACCTCAACCACGTCATAAGCTAGAGCGGTGGAATGGGTGGCCCAGAGCAGACCCAACACGAGCGTTCCAAGTATTCGGCTGTTTTTCATAGGCACCTCACTGCTTCAGGGAATTTGGCGTCGTAACGACGGAACAATCTCTTCCCCTTCTTCCAGCAACTCCAATCCAAAACGGGGATTGTCCTGCATTTCATGCACACTTCGCCGTCCTTGGGGAGACTCATATTGGAAGTCCAACGTCAGGGCTTTCCCCTCTTCCACCAACACGGTTTTTTCCAAATACGTTTTCATCCCAGGATGCCAGACGGCCACCTCATACTCTCCTGCTGGAATATCCTTAATTTCGTAGGCTCCATCATCTTTAGAAATCGAATAATATGGGTTCTCCAACACCACCCCCCAGGAAAACATATAGGGATGGAATCCGCACTGCATGACAAAGACATTCCGTCCTTTCCGCAAATGGATTCTTTCAATCATCGGTTCACCAGGCAGATGCGTGTGGGCCTCTTTTCCGAACATGCCCACCACCCGATGAAAGGGGTTCATGGGCAACGGACGATTAAACAACACCCTAGCCCCTCGCTCCCTGGCCGTTTCGTAGCCCTGAATATCATGTTCGACCGGATCCATATTAATCACGGTCAGTTCATCCTGATCGCGTAGCACATTGACAAATGGCAAGAAATCACAATCGATCGCTTCGATCTCCACCTTTGGCAAAGAAAAGGGCTTACCTTGTTCTATCCCTTTCACCATCACCACAGCATCTTTTAATTGCCCCTGGGAACCGACAATGAAATCCTCAACAATCCGCCATCCTGTTCCGGTAGAAATCCTTCCGCAATAGACGGCATCCGGGATGGTGACCAGATTAAAGGCCATAGGTCTCGGAAATTCCCCCACAAGACGGACATGCCCTTGAATTGTCCCTCCCTTGTCTACAGGCACCTCTTGATAGGACCACCCCACGTTGGCCCCAATCATGACAATCAATAGACTTATTAATGAAACCAGCACAGCCATCCTCCTTCCTCCCTTGGAACTTCTATCATGAAATCAATTACTTGCAATGTCTTTTTAGACTTTCGCTCAATATACCATATTTAGAAGATTAAAAAAAAACGGGGAAGCCGAAACATCGGCTTCCCCGCTTTTGCGAACCCTCAGACCGAGGGTCTCGCTTATTTCGCGACGGTCGGAATAATTCTCGGTTCGCCACTGGCTGGATTCAGAGCAGCCTGCTTGGATGAAGACTGGCTCCCTTCCAATGGCAGAATCCGTTGATCCGTGTTCGGCAACACCCGCAGATAGCCCCATTGCCCCGATTGGGAATAGGGTAACCGGCCATTGCTCCACACATAATCTCCGGCCATCGCCCATTTGCCTCCCGCCGAGGGCAAGAAGACATCAATATCTTCCGACCCCGAGAACTCCACCGTGCTGATCATATCCGCACCCGGCAGGAAGGGTTCAATCGGCCATTCATGCTTCTCCACCGTGAACATCCCGTTCTGCTCACTGCTGGCACCAAAGACGTGAATCCGCACTTTGTCACCCGCATGGGCTTCAATCACCGGCGTGACCGGATCCTGCGGATTGTCTACTTGGCACGGTTGGAACATCCGGCCCAACGAACAGCCGGCTTCTTCCCGCTGCAGATAGGGTTCCGCGCGATAGTTCACGCCCGTCAACCCCGCCACATTTTGCACATACGGCATGAAGCTCGTGCCGATGATGTTGTCCTCATCTTGGAAGTACAAGGCCACATCCCGATAGTTGACGCGATTCTCATAGCCTTGAATGGTCTGATCCACGATCACATCAGCATTCCAACTATTTTTTAGGGAAATATCTTCCCCCGTCTTCGGATCACGGTAGGTCGAGCCTTTGGGCCCGATGATGATGCCCCCGAACAGGCCGTTGCGGGGATTCGTGGCCACATTACCCCAATCCCACACCAACGTTTGCGTCTCCCCATTGAAGGGATCCGCATAATAGGTGTAGGTCCGGGATTCACCGGCTGCCACGGTTTGGTCGCCGGGATTGTTCCCGAGGTTCACGCCTTGCGAATCCTTCGGATCGAAGGCTAAGCCGAAGGCTGAGAAGGATGCTCGCCCTTCTTTGAGCTTGTTCGTCAATTTGACTTGCAAGCAATCCCCCACGTTAGCCCGGAGCGTCAACGGCATGGGCTGCACATCGCCCCCGACCTTTTGCACCTCGTCTTCGAGGACATAGATCTTGGCTTCGGGATTGCGCAATTCAATCTTACGTTCAAAGTCCACTTCGATCGCTTCCGGAGCATTGCTATTAAAACTCATCCCCGGATGATCCAAGGCCACCACATTGAAGCTCTTCACCGGCGCCCCTTCTGGACAGACCGGCAAGCGCTCCGGCATGCCTTCTTTGCCATACGCCTTATTCGGCAAGGGCTGCAGATCACCCACCGGCTTATCTAAGACCCGGATGAGCCCCCAGGCCCCTTCCGAAAACTTCGAGCTGCGCCCATTAAAGAACATATAATCGCCGGCTTGATGCCGCGGGCCACCCGCTTCCGGCACGACCAGGTCATACCGTTCGGCGATCCCGATATGCAGCGAATGTTTACGATTCGCTTCTTGCGCATACCGTTCGGACCAGAAGGTATGGCCGGACAATGTGAACACATTACTTTCATTCATCGTCACATCAATTAATCTAAACACAATGGCATCGCCCAAGTAGGCCCGAACCATGGCCGTGCTGGGATCGCCATGCACCACACTGCTGAAGAGCTTGGAGGGATCCGGGTTATTGGCTAACCGTTGCGCAAACGGCTCCGCCCGGAAATTCAACGCCCCCCCGGTGGTATGCGTGCCACCATTCAAGAACGGCATGGGCGTCATTTTGATCTTATCGTTCGGCGGCATAATGAAGGACACCGTCCGACCGGCTTCCAAGGCCACATCAATCGGTTGCCCGGGAGGATTGCCCGCCGTCACCACATTCACCGTGTGCGGCACCGTATCCATAATGTGCACCATCAACTCCCGGAAGCTGCCGGCCACATCATGCCCGACCCGCTCCACCGCATGAATATCGGCCACCGGACCAGAGCGAATCCGCTTGCCGGTCTTCGGATCATGCCAGGTGGAGTTGAAGGGTTCGGCAATCATGGTCCCGACCGCCCCATGTGGCCACGTCGTGCCCCCAAAGGCATGGTCATGCCAGAACACACTGCCCACATCCGCATCCACCCAGAATCGCTGCCGCACATATTCCACCGTGACAATATCCCCAACAGGATGATCGTTTTTTAAAGGCTGATCAAAAGTCAGGGTATTTTCTCCCAACGAAGCTGAAGCACCAGAGTCCATCGACACTGGACCGGGGACCTTCAATTTTTGCCCCACAACAATCAGGTTCTTATCATTTAAACTGTTCAAGTTACTCAGGGCACTGATCGACGTGCCAAATGAGTTGGCGATCTTGCCTAAGGTATCGCCAGGCACGACAGTGTAATCGCTGGCACCTTCAGCAGAAACGGACGATCCTCCATTTCCCCCAATGGCCACAATTCGTCGTACCTCTTGGCCTTTCACATTATCCGCCCCAATCAAGATTGGAGTACCCACATGATATTGCTTGGCATTACTCACCTGCAGCGTCTTCGATCCCTTTTTGACCGCCTTGGTGACCTTGGCATTCATCGGAATCGGCAACCCTTTTTTGGTGGATTTTTCAAATTGCGTGAACGGCCGCATGGACTGTTCATACGAAAAGCCCGAGATCACGCCATCGGAGGCTTGGTTATCAAACTGGAAGAAATGGAAATGCGTGTTGATCTTGGACGATTGGAAGTTGGTGATATCATCATCCAACCACTCACTGGTGAGGGTCCAATCGATACAATCATACACATTCGCCCGCACCACCAACGGAAACTTCTTGTTGTTGTCGGCGCGAACATCCGCCTCTTCTTCATGCACCACATACAGCAACCCGTTGGGGTCCACAATTGCCGGCTCGTTGCCTTGGGCTGCCGACAATTCAATCGGCAACTTGATGAAATGCACCTTGTAATCCTGTGATCCGGCCCGGACTGGGCACAGACTCCACGGACCATTCTCTCCGGGCTTGGCCGGTTCCACGGATCGCGTGCCATCCGGATTCAACCGGATCATTTCCAACCAGGGGGCGGGATTATGATCATTGGAGAACGGCACCCGTTTGCCAAAATGCGGCGTCAGCCAGGGCCACGCTACTTTTCCGGTCGTGGGTTCAAACCAAATAGCTCGCCGTTCCCCGGCTGTATAGCCTTGCCATTCCGGGTGATACTTGGGATTTTCACCAATCGTCGGTTCTTTCTCACTCATCGCCTTGGCGCCATTCCATACCCAGTCGATCACGGTGGCGTCATAGGCTTTCATTTGACCAAGCTCGTCATCCGTATGCCCGGGCTTGCCCTGATTGCTCAACTGCATTTCCACCCAATCTTTGATATTCACCACGGCTGGCTCGGCGTTCCAATCGCTCTTGCCTTTTCCC